>Ga0268299_1001072_pt1 | contig 58411 bp, 57 predicted proteins | sample NOBtaG_FD_193484 | JGI IMG/M metagenome (GOLD analysis project Ga0268299, IMG submission 193484) | Activated sludge microbial communities from bioreactor in Nijmegen, Gelderland, Netherland - NOB reactor | ecosystem: Engineered > Bioreactor > Aerobic > Activated sludge | place: Netherlands...
TTCAGCCATCGCCGCTATTCCTTCCGTCCCTCGGTCACCTGCGCCTGCTGCGTCACCCGTGACCGTCCACGCTCGCGAACAGCCAGGTCATCGTTCCATCGTCGCGCACGGACATGAGCGCTTCTCATGTGAGACGTTTCATGCCGGCTGATTTCCCCCCGCTATCATACCCTATCTGACCACGGGACCGCAGATATTGCGCCTCGACACCCCTGCCGGCAAGACCCGGAAGCCCATCTCTACGCACAAGGCCAGCGAGTCAGAGGAACCGGCGAACGCGCTCACGAACGCCAATGTTCAGCCACGACGGCCCTCACCTGATCGGTCAGCGCCTTGGCCGCCCCGCTCCTGTGGCCGCCCTTTTTCCATAAGAGCCCGATACCTCGACGAGGTGTGGGATTCTTCAGCGCAATGGCCCGAAGCGTCCGGTGACGCGCCAGGCCGAGAGACAAGCGCGGTAAAACCGTGGCGAGGTTGCTCCTGCGAACGGTGGCCAGAATCCCCTCGATGGAATTCATTTCCACGATAATCTTCGGCTGGACGCCTGCCTGCTCGAAGCTTGCCTCCAACAAGCGACGCGTACAGAACATATGCGGCAGAAGAATCAACGACTCCTTCGCCAGGGCCGACAGGGACAGGTACCGACGCCGGGCAAACCGGTGCCTGGGAGAGGCGATCAATACAAAGTCTTCTTCAAACAGCGGCTGGCTCTCGATGCGATCCGACACCACCGGCACGAACCCGATGCCGACTTCCAGCGACCCGCTCTTGACGCCGGCCTCGATGTCCGGCCCGGACAGCTCGTCGAGCTTGAGCGACACCAGCGGATGCAGGGTCGAGAAGCGGCCGACGATTTCGGGAATTAAGTAGGCATTCACGGTTTGGACGACGCCGACCGTGAGAGTCCCCCGCTGCAGCCCCTCTTCCTCGGCAATCGCCACTTGCGCCAGTTCCATCTCCCGCAAGGCCCGCCGGGCATGTTCGCGAAAAATCGATCCGGCCCGCGTCAATTGAACCGATCGCCCCACGCGATCGAACAGCGGCACCCCCACTTCCTGTTCCAACTGCTTGATTTGCGCGGACAACGCCGGCTGGGAAACCGGCAGCCCTTCGGCGGCCTTGGTGAAATGCAGCGCATCGGCCACGGCAAGAAAATACCGGAGATGGCGAAATTCCATGCCGCGTTTTATCATAAATAGAAGTGATGATACTAATCAGAACAAACGCTTTGACGCCTTCTCTCATCGCGCACTAGGTTACCGGGTACAAGTCACGACTCTGGAGGGCCCTTATGACCGCAGGACAATCCGATCTCGCCGGCACCGTCGCCACCGTCTGGCGTTACCCTGTGAAATCCATGCGCGGAGAAGAACTGAATGCCGCGGATATCAACGCGCAGGGCATGGCCGGTGATCGCGGCTACGCCGTGATCGATGTGGAGACCGGCAAGGTCGCCAGCGCCAAACATCCGAAAAAATGGAGGCACCTGTTCGACTGCCTCGCCATGCTGAGGCCGAATCTCACTGACGGTCATGACACGCCCCTGCAGGTCCTGTTGCCGGATGGAACCAGGGCTGTGGGCGGCACCAAAGATATCGATGAACGGTTGTCGGCCATGTTGGGGCGAGCCGTGCGGTTGACGGCTGCCGTCCCAGCCGCTCCACAACTCGAAGAATATTGGCCGGACGTGGCGGGGCGCGCCCGCCAGAATACCGTGACGGATGAAGCCATGCCGACCGGCACATTTTTCGACAGCGCGCTCATTCACTTGATGACGACCACCACCCTCGACGCCCTCCGCCGGCTGTATCCGGAAGGCCGCTTCGAAGCACGACGGTTCCGACCCAATCTTGTGGTGGCATCAGCCTCGGCTGAAACTCGATTTGTCGAGAATGATTGGATCAACCGCACGCTGGCAATCGGCAAGGATCTCCGGTTGAAGGTGACAGGGCCCTGCGCCCGCTGCGTCATGACGACCCTACCGCAAGGAGACCTGCCCGAGGATGCCGGCATTCTTCGGACCGCCGTGCAACACAATCGGGCCGCTGTGGGGGTCTACGCCACGGTCCTTACACCGGGTCGAGTCGTGCGCGGGGATGAAATACTGATTTCGTAACCGCTTTCACCGCGGACAGGAGCCACGGCAGCCGAATATGGGGACGACGACGGGGCAATTACGATCCATCCAGGTCGGCCTTCCTCGCGCCGAACAGTCAGACTGCACTGACGACCAGCAGCCACGACTCTGGACCACCGGCATGTTCAAGCGCCCTGCTGCCGGCTCGATCTGGCTCGGCCGGAAAAATCTGGTAGGAGACGGGCAGGCGGATCTCGTTCACCATGGAGGCGTCGATAAGGCGGTCTGTGTCTATCCGTCGGAACACTGGATGTATTGGCGCGGCATCCTGACCTCTCAGCGACTCACCGGCGGCGCATTCGGCGAAAACTTCACGCTGGAGGGGCTCACGGAAGCCGATGTCTGCATCGGCGATGTCTTCTCAGTCGGCGCGGCCGTCGTGCAGATTTCTCAACCCAGACAACCCTGCTGGAAACTCGCCCGTCGCTGGCAGATCAACGATCTGGCCGTACAAATGGAACGCACCGGCTTCACAGGCTGGTATGTCCGGGTGATCCAAGAGGGCATGGTCGAACCGGGCGCGCGTCTGCAGCTCATGGAACGCCCCTGCCCTGAATGGACCGTCGCAACCGCCAATCGGATCATGCACCATGAACGCAACAACCTGACCGCGGCCGAACGCTTGGGCCTCTGCCCGTTACTTTCCGCAAGCTGGCAACACACCTTGCGGCAGCGATGCCACAATCAAGCGGGGCCTGACGCGCAGCATCGACAATTCGGCACGACTCATTCTTCGTCATCATCACTCTGAGGAGGTTTCCATGAAGCAATTGGTTCTTTCCGCCTGTGCACTGACCATCGGCGCCACCCTCGCCCTGAATTCCTGGTGTGCCGCTGAAAATACGACGACCATCAATATCCTCTCTCCGCGCAACGGCGAGACGGTCTCGGAGACCTTCGACATCAAGTATGAAATCCTGAACGCGCCGGCAGGCAATCACGCGCACGTCTACCTCGACGGCGCGTACCAGAAGGGCTTCAAAGGCACCTTTACACGAGTGGCCAAGGGGGATCATACGATCACGGTCAAGATCGCCGACCACGATCATAAGGACGCCGGAACCGCCACGGATAGCATTACCGTGAAGGTGGGAGAGTAGCGTTGAACTACCGGCTCATGGTCGCTCTCCTCATAGGCGGGCGATCATGAGCGGCGCTGGGGCGAGAACTGTTCAATGGTCAGTGTTCAATGTCCCATTGAACACTGACCATTGCAAATGGATCATTCGTCGGCTACCCGACGCTTCGGACCAGACGACACCGATGGAGGCGACGCCGCGTCTCTCATCGACACGAATTCGTATTACTGCCCACCCTGGGTCGACGCCCGCGTCGAGCTGCCCTGTAGATCCATATCCAGCAAGACAGGACCATTCGGATTCTTTGCGTCGAGCCGGATCGGCATCCGGTCCGCCACCAGCTTGACCAGCGGCACCGCGACGATATGTGGCGCCTTTTCCGACGGATTGGAATAGAGCGCGATACGAACATTCTTCGGGCGTTGGCTCGGCGCCACCTGGGTCATCAGTTCCGCGCCCATGAATCCGACCAACATTCCACTCCCGTCGGCAAGTTTGTGAATCTCGTAGGCGTTTTCCGCGGGCGCCACCCGAGCGACGGCGAGATCCGGACTCTGCGTCACCAAGGCCAGGCCCAAGAGCTTCGGCACGATGAATCCAAACGTCCCCGTCGGCGCTTGCGAAAACATCACTTGCGAAGTTGAAGCCCCGAGTTCAGCCACCCCGTTCTTGGCGCGCATCTGACGTCGCAATTCCGCTTCGTTGCCGAGCCCCTCAATGATCACCGCCGCCGGCGCGGCCTTTTGCACCGGCAACACCTCGGTCTTGCCTCCCCCACGGGCGGCGTTGAGGGGGGAAGGGGCCAGACCGATGAACAGCAGGCCGACCAAGCCTGCGGCCACGAGGTGATGGAGCGGGATGCGGGGAGTCGATCGGACGATGAAGTGAAACATGGATGCTGGTCCTCCTGATCAAGCGATGTGGGTGCGCTCGGAGGATTCTAAGAAGCTGCCGGTGGAAAATCAAACAGGAAGGACGTGAAACGGGCAGACCTGGCGAGCCGCAACGGGACGATCCCCCTCGCCGGACCGTACCTCACGGATAAAAACTGATCCGTCGTCCGGCAATCGCCTGCGCCACGGACGTGAGAATCTGCTCCCGTTCCGCCGGTTTCTCCAAACACTCCACCACACCTTGCTTGCGTAGCGAACTGGCCAGCTGCTCATCGTGATACCCCGTCAACACGATGACCGGGAGGGAAGGATATTGGGCACGGAAATAGGCAATGGCCTCAACCCCGTTGATACGCGGCATCCGGATATCACAAATGATGACATCGACCATCAAGGGATTGTCGCCGCTGTTCAAGACCTCAACCGCCCTCCCGCCGTCCTCCGCCTCCTCGACGTCGTATCCCGCCTGAGCCAACGTCATGCGTAGCAGACTGCGAATGGAATCCTCATCGTCCACCACCAGCACCCGCCCTAGACAGACCTTCTCGTCTGCAACCAATCCGAACGGCCATGCCATTCCCATGGTGACCTCCCCTCGCCCTTCGCAACGGGTTTTCTCCACCCCATTCAATCGTGGAAGGAATGCAAGGAGGACGCCTGCAGCCCGAGCCTGACAAGGTCGCGCCAAATCGTCTGGTTCACCATGGATGGATGGCCAGGCAACCTAAGAACGATGCAATCCGGTGGTGGAACCCCACCACCAGCGGTGCAAAAGCACCATCAGTATTCCGTGGAGATGGCGCTGAGGGCGCAAAGAGGTTGTCCTCACGATCCGTCGTTCGTGAAACGTCGCTGGTCTGTCCTCATCAAGAAGCGGATGGCGTTTGGTCCGAAATAGCCCGAGCGGCGTTGCTACCGGCGAGAGACTGTGAATCCCTGCAAGACAGGTGTAACGCTGCACGCTTCAGGGGGCCACACTCGACTCACGTTCAAGTAACACCCGTTTGCGCTCAACACCCCAGCGATAGCCCGAGAGGCCACCATCGTGGCGCACGACTCGATGACAGGGAATGGCGACCGCCAACGGATTCGCCCCGCAAGCCCGCCCGACCGCTCGCGCAGACTTGGGCGAACCGATGCGAGTCGCGATCTCCATATACGTCGCCGTCGAACCCACGGGAATCCGTTGCAAGGCCGTCCACACCAGCTGCTGAAACGCCGTGCCCCGGATATCGAGCGGAAGCTTCAACCCTCGCCCCGGAGCTTCCACGAAGCCGACCACGGTTGAGACCAGCCGCTCAAACGCGGCATCCCCACCGGTGAGGCTCGCCCGGGGAAACCGGTCCTGAAGATCCCGCGTCAACGCATCCGAATCATCGCCCAGCAGAATGGCGCAGACCCCACGCTCACTTTGGGCCACCAGAATCGCCCCCAATGAACAGGGTCCCACGGCAAACCGGATCTTGCTCTGTGCACCCCCGGCTCGGTAGCGTGACGGGGTCATACCCAGGAGGGCATTCGAGGCTTCATAGAATCGCCCGGAAGAATTGAATCCGGCCCGGTAGAGCGCCTCCGTCACCGGACGATCACGCCCCAATTCACACCGTACCCGTGTCGCGCGGTGCGCAACGGCATACCCTCGCGGCGTCACGCCCGTGACGGAGGTAAAAACCCGATGAAAATGGGACGGACTCATCTTCGCGCGTTGCGCCAACTCGTCGAGAGACGGCAGGTGCTCGGCCTGCTCGATGTACCGGCAGATGGCGACCACTATTCCCGCCTGCCGATCAACCGACGAGGGCTGATCGGGCCGGCAACGCTTGCACGGGCGAAACCCGGCCTGCTCGGCATCCGCGCAGGTTGCGTGAAACCGGACATTCTCCCGCAGAGGCTGACGCGCAGCACAGGAAGGACGGCAATACACGCCTGTCGTCCTGACGGAATAGTAAAAGGTGCCGTCCGCGGCAGGATCGCGGGCCAGGATGGCCGCCCAACGCGGGTCCTGCCTGATGGTCCGGTTGATCCGCCGTGTCGTCGAGGCCGAGGAGGTCATAGGCACTCCGTTCACCTTGGCATGAGTCACTACAGGGTAGCAGGCAGAAGCCCGCGCGACACTCCGGATCCTGCTGTCGAATTCGAAAAGAGCCCGTCGCGCTTATTTGGTTTCTACGGCCGTGCCGTATACCTGCGTGCAGGCTCGCGAGAACAGAATGAAGTACTGGAAATAGCCGTCGACCGTGACTTCGACCAGCGCATCCGCCAAGGGTTTCATGCGAAGCGCATCCTCGACCGCATTTCTCATCTCATTGCCACCCGTCACCGGAATGAGGCCCAGCAGGTGATAGACACAATCCTGCCCGCGCACCTTGCCCAATTCGGTATAACCGCCCGGGGCCAGCGGCTTGGTCGAAGGCGCAATGCCACCGGGCTGATGCATACAGCCGCTGGTAAACGTCGCCGCCAGCAGCACGGCACAAGTCCAGCCCCTGATCTGCCACTGCTTCGAAAGTCGTCTCGTCATCACGTGTCATTCCTTTCGTGTGCGCGGCCGCCACTGGCCACGCAATGTGATACCCACGTTGGGAGCACCATGGTCTTGATTGTCTCTGAAGAGCGGTACTGAGAGTGACCGGGCGGAACAGACTATAAGAACGTCCATCGACATCTTGCACGTCTGCCGGAGCATCCTCAACCCTAAAACGCAGGGCGCAGGTGGGTGTCTGAATGTGCGACAGAGAGAAGAGGGCGGGGAGAAACTGCGAATCACTGATGGAGTGCCGAGTCAGCGGGACAAACGAAAGAGAAAAGGGCGACGGCTAGTGAGTCATGGAGTACTGGCGATGATTCCGGATAGGACGTATGTGAATGGTGAGTCGGCTGGGATTCGAACCCAGGACCCTCGCCTTAAAAGGGCCCCAAAGCACAAATAAAATCAATGCCTTACTGGCTGAAAAATTCCATACTGATATACGGCTTTACAACGACTTACAAATAGGTTGTCCCATATCGGACACGTATGAAGGGCCTCGAAACGCGCGGCTACCAAGTCTTTCTGTTACGAACGCTTCTATTGGACACGCAAATCTCTCTTTTAAAAGCTCACGTCTCCTAAACCCAAACCTAGAGTCAGTCAGCCCGCGGTCTCCTGCCTGCAATCACGTTAGGTCTATCAAACATTATTTGTTCCCGCCGCCCCTAGGTCCTCGCATATCGTGCTGCATAGCGCGCTGCGATTTCATCCACCAGCACCAGAGGCGATTCCATCGTGTTCTGCGTAACTCACATTCACATTGGTATAATTACAGGGGGCAGATCACTGGCTGGGAATTTCCTGCCTGTATTTATTCCAACTCAAATAATTTCTTCTTTCGCCAATATAGGACTTCATCCCTTCCTGCATTCATCGAGATGACCTTTCCGTTATTCCACACTTCCATAAGCAGAACTGTTTGTCCAGACACGTAATCATTCGGAAGAGGAATGGTGAGGTCTATCCCGCTGGTTTCCCAATTGGAGTGAGCTGGAATAGGCGGCAGCATTTCTTGCCGAGATACTGGAACAGGCGTTCTCCATCTCAATTTGCCGCTTTGCAGGGTGATTAGCACCCCACGAATAAACGCGTTAGCGACTTCATCCGTATCATTCTTTGCAAGCAGATGTTCAATCTTGACATAGACATTGCCTTCCTTCACTTCAATGATACCATTCGCTGAAAATTGAAGAGGTGCTTGCGTTAGCCCTTCCGGAGTGATGATGTCAAGAGCGTTCATGTATGAAAATCTTATAAGATTTGATGGAGGACTGGACAGGGCACTGTAAGCCCAAGCCATCCATGATGCGAAACCTAATAGCACAATCGCTACCGCTATAGTTCGCCATCGCCACATAGTGACTAGAGATGCGGCGCGAATAAGACTCCAGATGATCCAACTTATATACAGGTTGGAAGCGACCAATCCAATTCCTGTCCACACGAGCAGGTTTTGATCCCCAATTCGCTGCAGCATTTCTTGAAGATTGAACATAAACTGCTCATACGTATCGGGGCGAAGCCTTGCAAAATACTCGTCGGCAATGATGGACCATATAATCGTAGCCGCAATGCTACCCAGAACGATGATCACAGCTCCCACATGCAAAGAAAAATTAATGCGTGTGAGGAATGGCACAGGCGACCGAAATAATATTGCTGTAAGAGAGAAGGATGCGAAGATGGAGAGCACGACCAAGGTCGTGTTAACCGCATACGCAATGATCGCATCGACCGTTATGTTTTCGCGGTATCCGGAAAGGATTAGGCCCATAATAAAACCTACTACGTATAGACGCCATGTCACATTCCATGCTTGATGAGTGGGACACATTAATGAAGCGGCTACAGCCGAGGGACGGACAAAACTTTCGCCTAAGGCGCTCACAGCGCGAGCCCATAGAGATGGTGCACCAATTTGCTTTCCTCGAGCGAATCGCCTGCCGAGTAAGTCTTCAATCGAATTAATTAATGAATGATTATCTCCATAAAGGATTCCCTTTCCATCAGTGATGTGGATATTATGAACCCACTTTAACTGTGGGAAGACGATTTTAAGGGATTGGATATCTATTTCGGTCAGTGACAGCGGTAAGACTTTTTTGCCTAGAGATCTAGCGAGTCTTAGCTCTTCAGCAATATAATCGACTCTTTGATTGGGTTGAGTCGATGGGCGTCGTAACCATGTTGGGCCCATGGCGCATATGATCAAGTCCGCTTTCGCTATAAGCGCGCGATTTTGAGATGCCCATTCAACACCTCCAACAAAAGCTTCACGGTCCATGCAAACCGCATCTTCTCCGAAATGTGACCTAAGCATTTGCGCAAGTTTATCAACCCCAAAAGTTAAGTCTTCACGCCGATAACAGATGAAAATGCTGAGGTCCATTATTTAATTTTTATATCTGTAATGTTATCCACACGCTAATGATTTGAGTCGTATTAACAAGTGGCGGTCATAAACCTGACTGTCCCAGTAATTCACATCCCACATGCGGGCCGTCTGATCGTCGCTCACTATAACTATTACACAACTCAAACTCGCTCCGGCTCAGGCAGCTTATACCAAGGAGTGATGATCGCCTGTTGCATTTCCCGTGCTACCACGTTGATGCCAATCAGCGGCATGAAATCCATCTAGGAAGCGTGAGCGGACTGTCAAGAATGAATCTTGTCCAACATTGTATCCGCGCAGCGCCATGTCGTCGATGGCATCCTTGTCATCAAACTTAATCTCACTAGGTGTGTGTTGATTGACCCGTAGATGACGAGATGGACTCAAGAAACTATCGGCCAGCATAACTGCGGCGTGTTGCTGAGCAGAGAAAAACAAATCAGCACTTGATGGTCCCCATCCTGCCTTACCCTTACCGAGCGATTCAGTAAAATCTACTTCATTGCCCATGGTTCCCACACTCAAAACATCGATCCTGTCTAGTGGAACCTTTAGATGTCGCATTGCTTCCGCAATCGCAGGCAGTATTGGATTATTGGCCCAGATTCCTCCGTCTAAGTAGCTGGCTGCAGCAATCGGACTTTCTACGACCGCTTCGTCGAAGTAGGTCGGAGCAGCAGAGGACGCCAAAGCTGCATTTAAGGCTGAGAGATCATAAAATGCCGTGCGATCGGGACTGTGTGGCGTGACGATTGCTTCCGCTTCTCCATGTATAGCCCGGACAGTGGGAATTACGAGTCGACAGCAAGATTCCCGTATCATTCTATCTCCGAACACCTCTGTGAGTATGGCCGCTAATGTCAAAGATTCGTGTTTGGATTTAAGCCAATGGCGTAGCTGACGGTCCTTGGGAAAAATTTGTGGCCCTTTTCTCCGGTAAAACTCAAGAATCTGCAAAGGGGTTAAACCCATCCCGAGCCCGATGGCCAAGATGGCGCCGGTAGAAGTACCCGCTACCAAGTCAAAGTGCTTTACCAATTCATTGCCACCACCGCTTTTTAGCATGTCGTCCCATTTGGCAAGGACAGCTGCCGTGAATGTCCCTCGGAGGCCGCCTCCATCTAACGCAAGGATTCTGAACAACCGGCCCCCTTTGACACTTTCGCGAATGAGTGGCAAAAGCTGGATTTGAGAAATGATTCTTTCAATCAGGTAGGCAATATCGGTGTTAGCCGCGAGAGCCAGATTCTCATCTATGGTTAGCCCATTCCGTAGTCGGGAAAAGACTGTGTTGTGAGCTTGAATGTATCCCGCAATGGCTCCCCCGAAGGCGCCCAGGACGAAACCAGGCTTTGCTCGAGCGAGAGTCTCTTCCAGCTCTTCCGGAACTCCTGCCAAGCTTTTATTTACATCCCAATGTCGTCCGCCAATTGCCACGACGACATCGCACCGCTCTGCCATCCACTCCCGCATAGGAACCAGGCATTGGTTTATGTCTGCAGCAATTGAAGGCACAATCTGAACTGTCGAATAGTGACGCTGCGCCTCTATCTCACGGAACTGCTCGCCCGTAGTGGCAAACTTTTGAGCGCGGACGAGAATTAGTGCATCCCGAGAACCGCCAGCAGCGACGAACCTACCGGCAGCAGCCTTCAGCGGCATAATAAGGCTGGGATGACTACCATGTATGAGCGTCCCACCATCTCGCAGCACTGCCAAGGCAAACCGTTCGACAAATGAAGATATGGACTTTACTTGCTCATCAGAAGCATTTTCTGGGATTGAACCCGAAAGGTGTACTCGTATTCCTAGCAAAGGTGCTCGCATGTCTTATCCGCCTTAGGAGTAGCCAACTTATCGATGCACTTACGCTAGGCAGGTACTCGCTTCTTATCAGCAAGTATCCAAGATTGTGGAGTAACTTGGAACCTGGCTAAGAGTAAATGGAGCCGATACGAACGGTGTGATCCCGCAACCCGTCACTTCTTGTATGAAAGTTGTTAATCAGTCAAATCGCCGGGCATAATGGCGGCAATCTACGATTCTCACAGCGCGCTTGTCACACATCCTGATTGATCTATCGGGACTGGGCTGCGGCAATTGCGCGAGAGACCCAGGTGTCTAAGTTTCCTGCGATCCCGTTGTAGGCATCGTAGCCTGGGTCGTAGCATGGGATCACAGCTGATAGACGTTGTTTTCCATTGTTGATCGTGAAGCAGTCGAATGGGTTGGCTCCTTGACTGCATCGGCCGACGCGCGGACATTTCAGATTATGGATATAGATGCCAAATAATCCCTTGCCCAAATTATATGCTCGCTCAATCTCGTGCCTGACCCACCGTCGGGCCGAGGTCTCCGACCCGACCAAGACAATGACGCATCGCTTGTATTTCATACTTTCCTCGATCCAACGCTCGACCGCTTTGTCGCCAGAACGCTTGATTTGCTCCCAGCCATTCGGTGACACAGGTTCATCGCCTTCGACGACTCCCATATTTCGGATCTGCTGGGTGCGAAATACGTCGTTGTCGTAGTGGAAACTGTAGAACACTGGTTCTCTAGCCATTCTTCGCTCTTCTTATCTCTCAGTAGGCACACAAGCCCGAATACTACAGCCAGTAAGTACCGCGGATACGCGCTTGACTCTGCGAGTGGAAAGGATTTCGTTTACTGAAAGGTTTCGCCAGGCTAGATGATTCATACTTTTCTTGTGCTCGGCTAGTTTGAGTGATCCTAAGTAATCATCCTTCATCACGTTGAGTGCAGATTGGACAGACAAAACGACAGGAACTTTATCCAAAATTCTCAAAAAGTGCTAGATGCACGGAAGCCTTACGGGAAGAAATATACCAGTATTAATACCTTCATTTTTCATAGATCCTGAGCGGCATCCGATCCAGTGCCAGATCAGACCTATCGACAACGCGTCCGAAAACACCATCTGGTTCATCCCAATTTGGAAAGTATGTCTTGAGCCGTTCGACTGTGTGCCGCCACTTTGGCGTGGTCGGCTGGCAAACCGTATTCTGATTCCCAAATAATCCGACCTCGTTGATGGCCTTCGGTTCTGGGACTGAATCGAGCCACTTTACCCGGACAAAATACTCCGCTTTCTCAGGATCATCTGCATTGGGCTTATAGAAGCTGGCATGCTTCAAGACTTCTAACGCTGAACGCTCGCCAGATGGGGTGCTCACCGTGAACTCTGTAATGGGCCGAACAGTCTCGAGAACTCTAGCAACTCCGACGTACCCTATCTTTGGAATCTTCACCCAGACCCTATCGCCAGGTACCAACATCTTTAACGTCTGGCTGTACCAACTCCCCCCACCGGCGCTAATGTAGCCATACTGACGCGCATCCTCCCAGTTCCGAGCTGTCATATCTCCAAATGAGACGTAGTACTCGCCGTTCCAAGGTTCCTTTTCTCCCCTGCTCTTTGTTGCAACTACATTTGCTTGAGTCTCTTGCGGATCAATGAGCCAAGCGCGACTCAGAAGTTGGTCATGTCCTTGCTGAAAGACCTGAAAGAAGACGACGTTGATCGCGATATCGTGCGAATTGAGGTAGCCCACAATGCGCTCCGTTGCTGGATCAAGCTCTGCTGCAACAATGATGACTTGGTGCGATTGGTTGAGAGCCTCCTCATCCAACTCGACTCCGAAACGTGCATGAAAAGCCTCGTTGAGTTTCCCGCCACTCGAAAATCGCTGATAGATCTGTGCGATCTTTTCGGCAGTCAGCTTCTTAATCCATGAAGCGTAGTCCAAGGCCTGAGCAATAGTTTCACGAGGAGTGCGGTCGCGCTTCAGCTCGATCAATACCAAGGAGCCATCCGGGGCAATCGCGAGAAGATCAATACACCCTCCATGATTCGTCCTCTCTTGCCGTCCGATTATCATCCAGTCGCTCGAGAGAATACGCGGATCGCTAACGATCATGTCTTCGAGCTGCTGTTCCCGTGCGAGACGACTCGTCGTCAGGAGTGTGGGCTTCTCCCCGACTTTCCAGATAGCATGCTGAATAGGCATCTTGTATTTAACTCCGTCAATCGAGAAGCAACCCAAGAATTAGCTCTACATGTTCGTGCTCCCCATCGGGATACCAGAGCGGTGTGATGTGGGCATCGGCAAGGCGTTGATCTAAAGCCCGTCTCTTATTGACATCGGAAGGACACGCCAATAGGGCGTAATGGTGTGGGAGGCCGTCTAAGCCTAACTCCCCAGCGACTCGAATGAAGGTTTGGATTGTCCGATCAGCAGAAAGGCTACATCCCAAGAAAATAAAACTGTAGCTGGTAAACAGTCTCCTCAGCACTTTCGGTAGAGGGAAAAACATGTTGACGTCAGCATCCTGCCCGTAAGCCTCATGATACTCCGATTGATTGAGAACTCTTTCGGTAGCATTGTCGATATTTCCATGAAGCTTCAAAAGATAGCGCTCACCAGCAGGGATTGCGCGAAAGAAAGCATTTGCCTTTCCTCGGCCAGTCACCTTTTCAGCGAAAGGCTTGGCCTCTCTCAGATAGACTTGTTCCAGGACACGATCAAAGTTGGTCGTGATAGCAGAACAGTCGAATAACTTCGGCAACAAGGTCACAGCGCCAGTGACGAATTCTGGGACCTGGAAGCTCCTTTCAAAGTCACGCTCAAAGCGATTAATCGTCAGTCGCTGAACAATGTCGTTCATGGCGCCTTCATAGTCGCTCTGAGTTTCGAGCCGCTGCCGGATGGCGTCGCGCGAGAGGCCGGCGTCATCACAGAGGCCGAGAAGGTATTCCTTCCACTCGGGCAATCCAGCGCTCTTCGACATTCCAGCACCAACGAATGGAATGACAAAACCACGCTGGCAAGCTCGCTTCAGCTCTTCGAATACCTGCAGGTTGCCACGAAACTGGTCGGTATTGAGGATGCGAGTCTTTTCTTCCTGGTCGAAACGTTTTGCTTCCTGGTCGTAGAGGTTTCGATCGCCGAAGTAGAAGGCGCGGCTTGGTTTTGCCAGAGGAATTTCTTCCTCCCCGCGCCTGCAGATCACTTGAAGTTCTTCAAACTCATCATCATCTATAAGCGCATCAAATCGTCGGTTCTTCCCGACACCAGCGAGTTCTTCCAGTGTCGCTTCATGATCAAAGTTGAGTGGGCGATTATCGGGCATAGGCTAATCCAGTGTGGTCAATTCGGCAACCAGGGCTTCCATGAGCTTTTCGGCAATGGTGCGCGCGGTGGCGAGTTGAGTTTCCAAGGCGTCCACCAAGGCCATCAATTCGTCCACTTTCTCTACGGTCCGACGCTGTTCGGCAATGGGGGGGAGTTGAATAGTGAACTCGCTCATCTTGCCTAGGTAAAGGCAGGGTTGCGCATTCTGGCGAACTCCGCCCCAAATTTGCGACTGACCTGATGGGCTACGAAGAAACAAATCAAGAAATGTAGGTTCGATGCGTTGAATGTTCGGACGGAGAAGGGAAACACTCCTAACCAGCACCATATCCGGTGGGTTTCTCACCAGGCACACTCTTCCAGTTGTTGCGCCAACGCATACCATGAGAATGTCTTGGTCTTTGGGCTTGCATCGCTTCCAGCATTTCTCAGCAGTCTCCAGTGCAACGTAATCAGTCTGCGACATGTCCAGAAAGCCGTCCCTCACATTCTTGGCGGTAGCGAGCGGTATCCCGGATGCCACACGTTGTGGGGTGGCATGTTCACCGTCGGTTATCAGGTCACATACCTCCTTCATCCTAACCTCTGACCTCGCCACTGGGTCTGACGATCCACTGGACAGGTCGCCCTGGATGGCGAGTGTGAGGATCGATTTGCGGAGGTCAGCTGGAGGAATGCTGTAGGACTTGTGGAAAAGAACCTCAAGGTTGGCGAGGGTGGGAGCGTCTGCAAAGCGGGCCAGCGACGCGCGGGCGAGCGCGGCGTTCTGCCCCTCCCGTTCCTGCAGCTGTGCCTTTAGTCGATCACACAACGCCATCAACTCGTCAACCTTCGCCACGATGCGTTTCTGCTCAGCCAAGGGCGGGAGAGGAAACATTTGCGCCTCAAACTCATCGTATTTGAGGCTCTGCACGGTCATTCCTGTCTTAACCAGCGACTTGAGAATGAAGTCGGTCATGCCCCTCAGCATGATCTGGATGTATCGTTCAATGCCGCCAACGAATGGGCGCAAAACCTTCAAATCCTGGTTAACCGTTCCGGCCGCTCGAAGAATTGAAACTGGAAACGTTCGTTTCAGGATGCCGCTTCGCGCAACCATGACCAAGCTACCGGTCGGATAGATTTGAAGACCCGTGGATTCTGCTGCTTCGCGAGTGATTTTCAGTTCCGATTCGATCAACTCGTCAGTCTTGATGTCCTTCGACGAGAACCAATTCACGTCGCCATCCCAGAACGTAGCCTTGGCCTTCGATGGAGTCATCCCACCTGACATAACTCCGATGTCATTGAGTGAAACCCAAGCCCAATGATCTGGCGCGTTAATTGGCCGCTCAATTTCTGATTCATTTGTGAACGGCTTCTCAACACTCCGTCGGCCATTCATCGCAACTTGGGCTTTTCCCCGAGCGAGCGCATGTACCAGTTCTCCTACAGGCGCATCCCCATTGATCTTTTCCGACAGTCGGCCGGTGACCGCAAATTGCAGAATTAAGCCGCGCATCTTTTCCACCGCATCAGGCGCGTCGGCGAAGAGCTCAAACTTTTCGAAGAAAGTCTCCAGCGTCATTCAGCAGTCCTGGCGGTGGCGGTGAGCGCGGTCTGGAGCTCGGCTTTCAATGCAGCGCGGGTTGTCGCGATCTGGGCCAGGAGCTTTTCATATTCAGGCAGCAGGTGGTCTACGTCTCCGGGGCCAGCATCAGGGTTGTGCGGATTCTTGATGTCGAGGTTGTAGTTGTCAGCCTTAATCTGGTCGATGGAGACGCGCCAAGCCTGATCGTTTTCGACACGAGCGGTGAAGCCATTCGATTCATCGCCCCACCAATCACATTCCGGTTCAAACTCTTCGATTCGAATGGGTTTCCCCTTGTTGTAGCTCTTGGCACCAGCCGGGTATGGGTGCTCGTAGTACCAGATCTCGGTGGTCGACTGGCCCTTGGTGAAAAAGAGAAGATTGGTTCGGATTCCGGTGTAGGGGTTGAACACGCCGTTCGGCAATCGGACAATCGTATGCAAGTTGCACTCGGCAAGTAACGCTTCTTTGATTCTCGTCTTGACGCCTTCACCAAACAGCGTCCCGTCAGGCAACACTAGACCAGCACGACCACCCGGCTTGAGGATTTTCATGATGAGCACGAGGAAGAGGTCAGCCGTCTCACGGGTGCGGAACTCAGAAGGAAAGTTGGTCTCGATGCCGTCTTCTTCCATGCCCCCGAACGGCGGGTTTGTGACGATGACATTTACCCGCTCTTTGGGTGACCAATCACGCAGCGGACGGGCCAGGGTGTTGTCATGCCTGACGTTAGAGGGGACATCGATTCCGTGCAACAGCAGGTTTGTCATGCACAAGACGTGCGGCAGGTGTTTCTTTTCGATGCCGGAAAAACAATCTTGAATGAACGCTTCATCGGCTTCGGTCTTGGCTTGCTTACGCAAATGCTCAATGGCACAGACCAAGAAGCCTCCCGTACCACAAGCCGGGTCGAGAATAGTCTCGCGCTTCTTTAGACTGGGGTTCACCTGCTCGACGATGAACTGCGTCACAGCACGTGGGGTATAGAACTCCCCAGCGTTACCGGCTGACTGTAGATCCTTGAGAATCTTTTCGTAGATATCGCCGAACATATGACGGTCATCGGAGGCGTTGAAGTCGATGCCGTTAATCTTGTTGACGACCTGCCGCATCAATGTGCCGTTCTTCATGTAGTTGTTGGCATCGTCAAACGTCATGCGAATCAGACCGGCAATCTTGTCCGCACCACCAGTCAACGACTTGAGCTTGGGCAGGAGGGTGTTGTTCACAAAATCGAGTAGCTCTTCACCCGTGATGCCCTCTTCATCCTTGGCCCAGCTTGACCAGCGCAGGTGCTTCGGCAATGGCGATTTGTAGCTGTCACGCAGCAGTTCTAATTCCTTTTCGCGGTCATCGAAGATCTTGAGAAAGAACATCCAGCCGAGCTGTTCAAGACGTTGCGCGTCGCCATAAGTGCCGGCGTCTTTGCGCATAATGTCCTGGATGGTTTTAACGGTGTTAGAAACGTTCGACATATGTTATGCAGCTTTCTGGTACAAAGCGGTTTCTAGTTCTCGGATGGCGGCCAAATAGTTACTCCGCCCACCAAACAGCTTGACGATTTCGACCGGCGTTCCGAAGTGCGTCAGTGGATCGACCTTGAGGATTTCGAGGGACTCTACACTCCTAATGCCTCCATCGGCATACTTCTCAAGCAAGGCATCGAGCACCTCGCGGGTCTTAACGCCATACTTGGCGAAGACGTTGCGCTTCCGTACTTTGTCGGCCCGCTCGCGGCGTGTGAGTGGGGGCTGATCAAAGGCGACATGACAAATGAGATCAAACGCGTCAAAGCCTAGACCAACCTGCTCAGCGAGTTCCTCCAGAAATACCCCCCGACTTGAAAGCTCTTCGACGATGGCCTGTTTGCGGTCGGCATCGTTCCAGGCGCTCAGGAAGGCGTCCAGCGATGTATAGGTTTTCCGTACTGTCTTGCGCGTATAATCCTTGAGCGATTCGGTAATGAGCTTCCCGTCGGCGTCCAAGTACTGAACGCGTTCGGTTGCGACGGTTACCTCCACATCGTCGACGTAGTACTTCGCCGGACGTTCATAGGCGCCTGTCGGCTCTTCTTCGTTTATCGAACCAGGTGCGGCATAGCCTTGAAGAGTTTCTTCATCTCTCCCCTCCATCTCATCAGGAGGCACTGGTGATTCATTTTGGCCGGGCTCATAGATCTGTACAGGCTCACCATCGAAGTGTGGATCCGCAAACAGCGCCGTGGCCCGTTTGAAATCCATGATAGTGAAGAACAGCTTGTTGTAGTCTTCATTGATGCGCGTACCACGACCGATGATTTGCTTGAACTCGGTCATGGAATTGATAGTCTTATCGAGCACTATGAGATGGCATGTTTGGGCATCAACACCGGTTGACATCAATTGGGAAGTCGTGGCGATCACTGGAAATGTTGATTCGGGATCAATGAAATTATCAAGCTGAGCCTTACCTTCGTCATTATCACCAGTGATTCTCATCACATACTTACTGTTGGCAGCAGCCAAGTCAGGGTTGGCATTGACCAACGCCTGCCGCATTCGCTCGGCGTGGGGAATGTTTTCGCAGAAGACGATGGTTTTGGCGAACCGATCCGTAGCCTTTAAGAACTCAGTGATCTTCGACGAGACAAGCTCCGTTCTTTTTTCAAGGATGAGGTTGCGGTCATAATCCATCACGTTGTACTCGCGATCCTCGATCACCTGCCCATACTTGTCAATCTTGCCTTTCTCCGGTCTCCACCCTTCTAAATCTTTATCAATTCCGATCCGCACCACCTTATATGGCGCGAGATAGCCATCGGAAATGCCCTGCTTGAGTGAATATGTGTAGAGCGGGTCGCCGAAGTACTCAATGTTGGAGACGTTCTTCGTCTCCTTGGGCGTGGCCGTCATGCCGATCTGAGTAGCCGACGAGAAGTACTCCAGTACCTTGCGCCAGTTGGCATCTTCAGCTGCACTGCCACGGTGGCACTCATCAACGATAACAAGATCAAAAAAATCGGGAGAAAATTGCTTATAGATATTCTGCTCTTCTTCCGTCCCCGTTACTGCCTGATAGAGAGACAAATAGATCTCGAAGGCTTTATCAACTGTACGGTTGGTGATCTTGGTCATTGCTTGACCAAACGGCTTGAAGTCGTTGGTCTTTGTCTGATCGGCGAGGATGTTACGATCAACGAGGAATAGAATCCGCTTCTTGGCACCCGACTTCCACAAACGCCAGATGATCTGGAAAGCCGTGTAAGTCTTCCCTGTACCAGTGGCCATGACGAGTAGGATACGGTTCTCACCACGCGCGATCGCTTCGACGGTGCGATTAATGGCGATTAGCTGATAATAGCGTGGTGTCTTTCCAGATCCGTCGTCGTAATAATCCTGCGCAGTGACTCGTTCCTGGATAGCAGGGATGCCCTTGGCAGATTGGTATCGTGCCCAAAGATCGCCGGGTGAAGGGAATTGGTTTAGTGGGATTTCCCGTTCAACTGTGCCAACGGTCGTTGTCCTGTCATGCTCAAGGAATGCATCCCCATTTGAACTGAATGCAAAGGGCACATCGAGAATCTCCGCATACTCAAGGGCCTGCGACATCCCACCACCAACTGGGTGATTGTTGTCTTTTGCTTCGAGAACAGCGATCGGAATTCCGGATTTATAGTAGAGAAGATAGTCGGCTTTTTTTGCTTCACCGCGCTTGACAGTTTTGCCGCGAACGATGACCCGACCCTTGGTGAAGTAGAACTCCTCCCGGACTTGAGACATGACATTCCACTTGCCCTCTGGACCGACGAGTGCTGGGGTGATGAACTTTGTGCGGATGTCTGCTTCAGTCAGCTCTTTCTTATTCATGGCCCCATCCACATTTTTGCCGCCGCAGGATACCTGGTTTCACCAACAAAATCATCCGCTTCGGCCGGACAGCAAGGAGGGCCAACATTTCCAATCATGAGTTGATTGGTGCGAATGGTGCAGAGCCTCGGCCAAACGTTCTGTTCATCTGCCCTGTGCTCCCGTCTCATTCCCTAACGCTAATTTCCTCAATGCAGGACCCCAACAAATGCCTCCAGCGTTCCGGTGACAATTACTTGTTCCCTCCTACATTTTTTGCTTTGCTCAGGCGATATGACATCTAGGTAACGGGGGGTTACTGCTGATTAGTGCATGTTCTAGTCGCAATCCTGGTCGCACTGCATTTGCACTGAGCCAGAGCGTTTCGCGCCGACATGAGTAATATGCCGGTAGTTAATAGGGCCGTTCATCTCTAGCTGGAGTTTTTTGGCCCTATTCATAGTTTTTTCATATCGCAGAGTCGCAAACAACGCATCTACGTAGTGTGCTCCTCTCCATGTTTCAGGAGAATGCACTCCTTCTATTCCAATGAACGAAACAAATTAAATCTGCATTCCGCTAGGCCTGGAGCGGCATTTGTACAAATGGTGATCCATGAGAAAGAGAGCATTTGTATGATCTCGACATTCAATACTTCTTGATCCCTACTCGTCTTCTTTCCGTTTCTGACTGCGTCCTCCTGTCCCTCAGTGTCCCCTACTGTCCCCTAGTGTCCCCGAACGGGCTCTTTCACCACTCACGCGCCCTTGCGTATGGTCCGCTCATACGTCGTGCGCTGAACCGAATAGGAGACGCGATGAAAAAAACGTGGTTAACGATCGATGAACTGGCCCTGGAACTCCAAGTCAGCGTGAAGTCCATCCGTCGGGCGTACCGCAAGGGCCAGATTCCGGTGGAGCGCATCTGCCGGTTTGTCCGGTTTGACCTCGACCGGGTGAAACAAGCGATGCAGGGAAACGGGCAAGGTCAGTCTCCTATCACCACACGGACACAGGGACCGCGCAGCGCGCAAGGCGGCGCGAGCCGGCGGCGCGCGCAGCGGACCCGCCCCCGACTGGGTAAGACGGGGGCGTCTATCGCACAGAAGCCAAGGGGGAAGAAATGAACGGTTCTGGAGGGTTCACACAGACCATCGATTGGCTCGCCTTCACGCTTCCCAAAGCGGAGGTCGCCGACGTGATTGCGATGATTGGTGGCGACTGGTTCCAAAGTGAGAGCGGCTTTCGCGGCTATCCCGTGGCGCAACTCATGACGCAGGGCAAGACGGGGGTCGGCAAACTGGGGACGGGTGCTCCTCGCAATCCGAAGGAAGTGCACGTGGATTTGTCGGCCGGGATTGTCTCCCAGTGGGGCGAGACCAAGCTGAAAGCGGTTCTCGCCTGGATCTTTGCCCAGAAGGGCCATGTGACCCGCATCGATGTGGCGCTGGATGACCGGGAGGCGTCTGTCGCAGTGGAGACCGTTCGCCTGGCCGTGGAGGCCGGACAGGTGGTGAGTCGTTCGAAACAATTCAAAGTCATCCAAGCCTCGAATCATCGGGAAGGTGTTCGAACCGGAGAAACCCTCTATTTCGGCAGCCGGGAAAGCCAGACCATGCTGCGCGTCTACGACAAACGTCTGGAGCTTCAGGCCAAAGGCCGAGACGACGCGGGATTGTACGGCGTCCGATGGGAACTGGAGTTCAAACAGGATCGGGCCCAAGCCTGTGCCAAGGCATTACTCACGCTCGATCCCGAAGATTGGCGGGCGTTCTTGGTTGGCGTGCTGCGTTCTTATGTCGATTTTCGTGAGACGACGCGAGAGGCGGAATCCTATGAGAAGTATCGCGCGCCGTTGGTGGGCTGGTGGAAAGCGCTCACGGAAGGCTTCATGCGATGCCGACTCGTCGTCGAACGGATTCAGCAGCGTTTGGATGATGTGGCGGCCTGGCTCGCGAACGCGATCAGTCCGATGTTGGCGGTGGTGGTGGCCTGTCGAGGTGATCAGTTCTTGATGGAGATGATCTATGCGGGCACGAAGCGATGGACGCAGAAGCACTATGCCCTGCTGAAGCAACGGAGGAAGGGAACGCCCTATGTGCTTCATCTCAAACCTCGGACTTAACGTCGTGTACGTCCGGACCTGTCCAGGTCCAGATTGCCACACCGCCGGAGCCTGTGGGGAGTTCCGAAAGGGGAAGTTGTTTGTGCGGTGCCAGGCGTGTCGCTTCGAATATGAATTGCTGCCAAAAGTCCGGCTTGCCGGCCGGGGCGTGTGGGTCAGGCGCAGAGCTGATCCGAGAGTCTTTTCACAACAAGGAGGGGTGAACGATGCAAGTCAAAGCAGAGGGGGCGGTGCAGGGGTATGTGGAACGGAGGAGCCGAGAAGGCAAGGTCTACAGATCGGTGGATTTTTATGTGAAGGGCAAAGACCCAGGTGTGCTGCGGTTGGGCATTCCGGAGGATCAGATGTCGTTGATCGAGGTCTGTAAACAGGCAGAAGGCAAACAGGCCAAGGCGTCGATCGAAGTCCGCAAGTTTGAACAGACCGGTCGAACGTTTTTCGATCTCACCGGCCTTGAACTCGTGAAGTAAGTGCTAGAGGGAGGAAGGCCAGTGGATCTCACCATTGTTCTCGTGGCGGTCTTATTACTGGCCTTCCTCACCGGCCTTGGAGTCGGACGATTGTGAAGCTGATTTCACTCACCAGTTATCTGTTGCTCATCTGGGGCCTTTTGGTCTCGTTCTGTGTGGCGCCAGGCGAATCTCTCGCACAAACCGCGACGCAGTATTCGAGGGTCGTTGCTCAAGCCGAACGCATTGCCTACCTGGCCGCGCAACGGTCCGCCTTGGCGAATCAGGTGGCGACCGCCGCGCTCGCACCCTCGGCTGCCTCCATGGCGGTGCGCATGGTCGCCGGTCCAGTAGGTTGGGCAGCATTGGGTGTCAGCGCCGGTTTAGTCCTGGCCCAGATGTATTACTCCCAATCTGATCTGTCCGCGGTCAGAACGGCAGCCTCCACCCCTGGCGGCTGGCAAGTCGCAAGCTCGAATGCCGGCGTGCAGTCCTTTCCCGGTTTCGGCACGAATACACCCAGCAACCCAGCCTATCCCAATGCGACGATTCAGTTCAGCTCGACCAACGTCCCGCTGTGCGCCGTGGACAGCGAGTATCAGCACGACTGGGTCGTTGGACCGTTCCAGAGCCTCAGCACCGCCGTCTTCTTTCCCGGCAACTTCTTTGTGAATGGTCCAGCCGTCGGGGGCTACACGCTGTATGTGTGCCATCGAAAAGGCATTCCCGGCTCCACCTCACCGATTCAAGAGGGTTTGATTCCGCCGACGCAACAGCAAGTGGCCAACTTTGTCGGTGGGCTCCCGGCCAGCGATCCGAAGTCCGTTGAGGCTCATACGAATCTCGTCGGCACGAATGGCACAACCCAGCCGGCCGATACCACCATCTCCCAGGCAGTGACGCCAACCGAAATGCCCACGACCGTGAAGCCGAAGCCGGTGCCGGCTGGCGACATTGTCGTGGTCGACACCGTTCCGCCTCCGGCGAGCACGCCGCAACAAAACACGCAACAGCAGACGACGACGACCACCACGACGACAACGCAGAATCCAGACGGGTCCACGACGCAGCATGAAGACACACAGGCGACCACATCGTGTGCCGTCGGTTCGCATGAGAACAGGACGTTCGGCACGGTTCTCCAAGCGCATCAAACGATCTGGTCCAGCAGTGGCTTGCTCGGCACCCTGAATCTCTTGAAGTCGCTCACGTGGCCTTCGACCTTGCCGGTGATTGCCTTGCCCTCAGCCTTCTTTGGTAGCCAGCAGGTCGATTTCAATCAATGGGCCTGGTTCTTCACGGTCCTACGGACCTTGGTCATTGCGACGGCCTCTATTGCGGCCTACCGGATCATCTTTGTCGGAGGAGGCCAGACCACATGACGGCCATCCTGACCCTCATCTATTGCTGGCTGGAGGAGTTCTTCTTCTCGCTCACAGACTGGGGATTGAGTATTTGGGATTCCCTGCTCTCCGTGGCGGACAGCACGCTCGCGACCATTGGTACGGCAGGCCTCACCCTGCCGGTGATTCCCGATCAATATGCGTGGGTGCTGGGCGCGACGGGCATGAGTCAGGCGCTGGCCATCGTGGCGAGCGCCATGGGAACTCGCTTTATGCTCCAGACGATTCCGTTTGTGCGGTGGGGCTCATGAATCAACTCGTGATCGGATGGGCCTATGCGTGGACGGTGATCCTCGCGCTGTGGATCTGGGTCTATCTCAGGAGCCTTCGATGATTGAACTGTATGAAGGGGTGCCGGGATCGGGAAAGTCCTATCACGCGATCTGCGAGAAGTTCCTGCCCTGGGTGAAACAAGGCCGTCGGCTCTATATCGCGGTCGACGGGATCTATCTGGATCGCTTGTCACTGTTCACTGGGATCGAACTGAAGACGCTCGAACAAGAGATCACGATTTGGAAGGACTCGGTCGAAATTCTCCAAGCCTTTCCCCATGTCGAGCCAGGCTCCGCCGTCATCATCGACGAAGCCCAGTCCGTCTTTCGCTCCATGCAGAAAGTCGAGCCAGGTCTCCTCCGTTGGCTCGAAACCCATCGGCACTATGGCGTGGATATTCTGCTCATGAGTCAGGATTTCCGGCAGATGTCGCAAGGCGTCACGCGCCTCATTGAAGCCACGGTGAAGTTTCGGAAGCTCGCCTTCGTCGGTCTGTCGAAAAAATATCAGGGCAAGGTGCGCGGCAACCCGGAAGATCACGAAGTCATCCGGGCCTTTGTCGGAACCTATTCGCCGGCGATGTACGCCTACTATTCCAGTTACGCCTCGGCGGCGATTCGGGAAGAAAAGCGGAGTCATACCGTCTTCAAGTCCGCGCGGGTGGCAATCGGCATTGCCGCAGGACTGTTTGCTATTGGACTCATGGTCTGGCGGCCCTGGTCGTCCTTAAGTTCGGTCAAGCCCGTTTCTGCAGCTGGATCAACTCCCGCTCCAAGCACGAGTGTTGGCGCGCCAGTCCCAAGTTCAAGCAATCCTCTCACCCCATTCGGCATGGCTTCGCCGGCACCAACGACTCCGCCTGTCCCGAAGCGACCCGTGAGAATCCTCGGTGGTGCAGGCATGAGCAAGGGCCGTCAAGGCTGGCGCTATCTGCTTGATAGTGGCGAGATTCTGACGGCGGCGCAAATTACCGGTCGATATGGGCTGATGGTCTCGGAAGTCTATGAGGAGGGCTCGATGCGGCTCATTGGCGAAGGAGTCTTCTATGGACCTGCCGGCGATTGAAGCGATGACGTATTTCACCGCCATTTTCTGGCTCGGCGGTTTTACCGTTGGGCTGATCATCAAACTGATCCTGCCTCAGAGTCATTGAGGCGCTCGACCGCCGGCGAGTGTTCCGGCGGCGTGGGTGGACGGAGCCACCACACAGCACAAGGAGGTGCCGTATGAAGGGATGGGGTTGGGTGAAAGGGCTCGGGGGCCTGCTCATGGCGTTCGTGTTCGCCTTGGGCGTGCCGGCGCTCTCGCAGGCGCAGTTGTTTCCCGTGTCGGCGGATGTGGCCACGGTGCGGGCCGATCTGCTCTTGTGGGCCACGGCCTTGATTGGCGTGGCGTTGGCGATTTACGCCTTTAAGCGCGTCCGCACAATTGTGGGCTGAGCGAGCCCATGGAGGCAGGCTGGCAACAGCCTGCCTCTTTTATCACCAACCAAACCGGAATGAGAGCGATGACGAGGGAGAGGGACTATGACGGCGCAACAAATTCAAACGATCGGCAATGCCTTGGCCACCGACCTGGTCGCCTGGGGGACAGCGGCAATTGGTCTCGCGCTGGTGGCCGCCGGGGCGGCCTGGGTGTTGCGGCTGTTGCGCTAAGCGCCGGGCCAGCCCTGGTCGGCGAAGCTGTAGTAGTGTTCTTCGGCGAGGATGAGATGGTCGAGGAGAGTAATTCCAAAGAGGTCGCCGGCCTCGCGCAGTCGTTTGGTCAAGACGCGATCTTCGGGACTGGGCGTGATGTCCCCGGACGGATGATTATGGGCACAGAGCCAGGCACCGGCATTCATGAGGATCAGTGGTTTGAAGACTTCGCGGGGATGGACAATCGTCAGGTTCAGCGAGCCCGTCGAGACGACATTGATTCCGATGAGCTTGTGTTTTGCATCCAGACCACAGATGAGGAACTGCTCTCGGTCCAGACCGTCAAACAATGGCCGGAGAATGGTCGCCGCACCCTCCGAGGGATGCCGTATTTCCGAACCGGGCTCAGTGGGCCTACACCGTTCGAGGAACCGAGAGAGCTATCAACGGACATGTCCGCCTCCTTCTGAAATTATGTTCTAGCCCCACCCTTCACCAACCAAGGGTGGGGCGTAACGAAGGAGGCGGCACGAGGCTCTCGCAGCGGGCAGGCCTGGACGAACGGAGGCCGGGAAGGCCTGTCCCCTGCTCCCCAGCCACGAGACGCACCAGAATGGAAACGTTTTCTGAGTCTGCTTTCGATGAAATCACCAAACCAATGAGTGCACGGGATCTTGAGGGCCTTCACGATTGGAACCAGCCATGCAGATGTTGTTGACCGTAAAAGAGGTATCCGGATGGCTTAACGTCAAGCAGTCCACGCTGTATCTGTGGGTGTCTCAGAACAGGATTCCCTACCGTCGATTAAACGGATTAATCCGGTTCGAAACCCCTGCCATCCAGGCTTGGTTGGACGGACCACCCCGGTCCCATCAGCCAGTGTCGTTTGGCCGGCGCCCCCAATTCCAGACAGTCGATGCGATCATTGAAGCTGCCAAACGCGAGGTCTATACTCACCGCCACGGGGAAACCAGACCGAAATCAGGCCTCATCGGGAAGGAGGAGCAGGATGGGGCTCACGAAGCGTAACGATGTATGGTGGATGAGTTTTATGTATCAGGGCCGGCAAGTCCGGCGAAGCACTGGAACAAGCAAGAAGCAATTGGCCGAAGCAATCTATGCCAAGGTGAAGGTGCAGATTGCCGAAGGTCAGTTTTTCGAACGGCGTGAGGAGCAGGAGCACACGTTCAAGGAGATGATGGAACGGTACGTCGTGGACCGAGCCACCCTGAAAGCGGTGAAAAGCCGTTTGCGCGATCATGCCGCGTTAGGACATCTCCTCCCTGTCTTGGGAGAGAAGGTTCTCGCGCATATCACACCAAAAGTGATGGCACAGTACAAGGCCCAGCGGCGAATCGAACAAGCCGCTCCTGCGACCATCAACAAGGAGCTCCAGCTTGTCCGGCATGCCTTTAACCTCGCCATGCGGGAATGGGAATGGTGCCGGGAAAATCCAATGCACAGGGTGTCTCTGGAACAGGTCCGAAACGAGGTTGACCGTTGGTTGACGACGGAGGAAGAAGACCGGCTCATGGCCGCGTCGTCTCCCTGGCTTCGAGAAATCATGGTCTTTGCCCTCAATACCGGCATGCGCCAAGGCGAGATTCTCAACTTGCAATGGCAGGACGTGGATTTCTCACGAGGCACCTTGATCGTGATGCAAAGCAAGAACGGCACACGACGGACCATTCCTCTCAACACGAAGGTCTATGAACTGCTGGCTGCGAAACAGGCCGCAAGCGGTCTTTCACGTGGGCCAGTCTTCAAGACGCCGCTCGGCAATCTCCTGCAGGTTCGTTTTCTGGTGCGGGAGTTTTGTGAGGCTCGCAATCGAGCCGGAATTCCAGACTTCCGGTTTCACGACATGCGGCACACCTTCGCCACGCGATTAGTTCAGCGGGGGGTGGATCTCTACAAGGTCCAACGGCTGCTCGGGCATAAGACGAATTTGATGACGCAACGCTATGCGCATCATTCGCCTGAAAGCCTGAGAGAGGGTGTGAAGGTGCTGGATGAGTGCCGACCGGAGCGGTTTAGCACAAATTTAGCACACGGGGCGGTTTCTGAAGATTTACGAGGCTCGGCAGCCTCGTAAGTGCTTGATTTATTGTGGTGAGTCGGCTGGGATTCGAACCCAGGACCCTCGCCTTAAAAGGGCGATGCTCTACCAGCTGAGCTACCGACTCTCCAAAACACAACGACGGCACATCGTCACGCGTGGCGCGGGACGGTGGGGGATCATACCACTGACACGGGATGGTTCGCTACGGCGAGTGATGCGTTTCACGGACAATCCGGCCCCTACCGTGACCGTTGCGGACGCACGCGGCGGCCCGCCTTGAGCGGATTATTGAGGATGATGGTCTCATCGCGCCGCGAACCGGTGGAGATCATATCGATCCGGCACTCCGCGAGTTCTTCGATCCTCGTGAGGTACCGCTTCGCTTCCGCGGGTAAATTCTTGTAGGTGGTGACCCCGGTGGTGGGAGCGCTCCAGCCACGCACCCGCTCATACACCGGTTCACAATTGGTCAGCGCCTGCAGATCAGACGGCATCTCCCGATGGATCTTGCCGTTCACCCGATACCCCGTACAGACTTTCAGTTCCTTGCAACCGTCCAACACATCTAACTTCGTCACGGCCAACGAAGAGAGCCCGTTCACTCGCGTGGCATGACGGACCACCACACTGTCAAACCACCCGCAGCGGCGAGCCCGCCCGGTGGTGGCGCCGAATTCTTTTCCACGCTCCTGCAGCCAGCCCCCCACTTCGTCGGTCAATTCAGTCGGGAACGGTCCGCTGCCGACACGCGTGGTATAGGCTTTGGTGATGCCCATCACCGCATCGATTTTCGTCGGGCCCACTCCGGTGCCGGTACAGGCGCCGCCCGCCGATGAACTCGAGGAAGTCACATAGGGATAGGTGCCGAAATCGACGTCTAAGTGCGTGCCCTGCGCGCCCTCGAACAGCACGGTCTTGCCGGCATCGACGGCTTTATTCACGACGAGGGCCGTATCGACGATGTAGCTCTTCAAACGATCAGCGTACCCCATGTACTGCTGGTAGACCTTTTCCAATTCGAAACAGTCGACTTTGTGCAGCTGCTCGAGCAACCAATTGATATCGACCAGATTCTCTTCCAGCTTCTGCTTGAACAGTGCGGGATTCAGCAGATCGCCCATCCGGATACCGATCCGCGCCATCTTGTCGCCATACGAGGGCCCGATCCCGCGCCCCGTGGTACCGATGCGACGAACGCCCTTCGACTGTTCGGACGCCTTATCGATCGCCTTATGGTAGGGCAGGATCAGATGAGCCCGGTCGCTGACCGCAAAATTCTTCCCGATCTTCACGCCCTGCCCCTGCAGATGGTCCATTTCTTCAATCAACGCCCCGGGATCGACCACGACGCCGTTGCCGATCAGGCAGCGGGTGCCGCGATACAGAATGCCGGAAGGGATGAGATGAAAAATGAACGTGTCCCGCTTATTAATGACCGTATGGCCGGCATTGGACCCACCCTGATACCGCACGACCATATCGGCATCCTTTGCGAGGATATCGACTATTTTCCCTTTGCCTTCGTCGCCCCATTGGGAGCCGATGATGACGAGATTCGCCATTGTTCGCTGCCTACGCTCCTTCTGCCCTTGCTGAACTCGAAAAAAAAGCCCTGACCTCGCACTGATCAGAGCCGGAAGGGCATCATGGTAGGATTCGCCTCGCGGTTTGTCAAGCAAGCTTTTCAGCAATGATCCTCTATATCGTCGGCAGAATCGAGTTGCTCGCCCTCCTTTTCCCGGCCCATCCCACCGAGATTTTTTGCGGCCGCTCGTTGCACGAGCAAAAAATGAGGACCGAGCAGCGCCGCACTCCAATGCTTTTCTTGACTGACAAAAACCGCCCATGCTAGATTGCAGAGTTACGTCTGCACGTTGTTTCTTTTTCCCGTGCCTGTGCACATGTACAGACAAGCTTGCGTGGGGCTGTGGCGCAGTTGGGAGCGCGCGTGAATGGCATTCACGAGGTCGCCGGTTCAATCCCGGCCAGCTCCACCAAATAAAGCTTGTCCGACCAACGCTTCAAATGTGTGCGGGGATATCCGAACTCTACGAGTCATACGCTTGCCCGGCTGCCGGTGCGCACACAGGCGCTGACACTCTGCAGCGGGTACCTCACCGAACGTTTCACCCCTTACACCGAGTCTTACTGATCCATGCTGCAGCTTGAATCTGTCCATAAACAATTTGCTACCAAAGTGCTGCTCGAAGGCGCCACGGCACACCTGCGTCCCGGTGCCCGTGTGGGCCTCGTGGGACCCAACGGCGCTGGGAAAACAACGCTCTTCCGGATGATTCTGGGCGAGGAGTCTCCCGACAAAGGGACGATCCGCAAACGCCCGCGCCTCCGTGTCGGCTACCTCCCGCAGGAACTGGAAACCATCGTCGGAAAAACCGTGCTGGATGCCACGCACCGCGATTTGTATCCGGAACATGAAGCCGAACGGATTCTTGCCGGCCTGGGCTTTTCGGAAACCGATTTTTCACGGCCGATTGAGAACCTTTCCGGCGGATACCGCATGCGTGTCGCCCTCGCGCACCTGCTGCTGTCGAACCCCGACGTGCTCATGCTGGACGAGCCGACGAATCACTTGGACAAGCCGACCCAGCGCTGGTTCGAGCGGTTTCTCCTCGACTCGAATCTCACGCTCCTCGTCATCTCGCACGACACCAAATTTTTGGACGGCATCGCCACGCACATCTGGGAACTCCGTGATCGCACCATTCAGGAATACCGCGGCAACTATACGAAGTTCCAGGAACTCCGGGCGGCGCGGGACGCCCAGATCGAATCGGCCGCCAACCGGCAGAGCAAAGAAGTCGCCCGCGTCCAGAACTTCATCGATCGTTTTCGCTATCAGGCCAATAAAGCCAAGCAGGTGCAGTCGCGCATCAAGCAGCTGGATAAGGTCAAGCTGATCGAGCGGCAACGTGATACCAAACGCGTGCGCTTCAAATTTCCCCTGCCCTCGGCCAGTGGCCGGCACGTGCTGGAACTCAAAGGCGTCGCGAAGAGCTACGGCGAAAAGGTCATTTACCGCTCATTGGATTTCACTGTTGAGCGGGGGCAACGGATTGCGCTGGTGGGTGAGAATGGCGCTGGAAAAAGCACGCTGCTGAAAATCCTGGCCGGCGTGCTGCCGTTCGAAAAGGGCACGCGCCAGGTCGGGCACGGAGTCACGCTTCACTATTTTGCCCAACACCAGGCGGAATCATTGGACCCGGACGACACGATTCTGGAGTCACTGGCCGAGGTTTCCGCACAGGCCGAAACGAACTTTCTCCGCGGCATTGCCGGCGCCTTCCTGTTCTCCGGTGATGATCAGAAAAAGCCGATCAAAGCCCTCAGCGGCGGCGAGCGCAATCGCGTGGCCCTGGCCCGCATGCTGGTGGAACCGGCCAACACGTTGCTGCTCGACGAACCGACCAACCACCTGGACCCGGCCTCGGTGGACATGCTGACCGACGCCTTGACGGACTTTCCGGGAACGATCATCTTCATTTCCCACGATCCGACGTTTCTGACGCGCGTCGCCACGCTGATCGTCGAAGTAGATGAAGGCCAGGCGAAGAATTATCTCGGCGACTATGAGTATTTTTTGTGGAAGAAGGCCCAGGAGTTCGAATCGATCAAGGAAAGCAGCGCGGAACTCGCCACCGCCCAGGCAGGTAAATCAGACGGCCCCACCAAAGCCATGGCTTCGCAGGTGCAGCAGAAATCTCAGGGTGGGGAACGACGGGATCTGAGTAAAACGCAGGCGCGCCTTGAAAAGCAGGTGTCGCGGGCGGAGTCCGAGATCGCCTCGATGGAAACCAAAGTGAAAGCGCGTGAACTGGAACTGGCCGACCCGGCCCTCTACCAGGAACATGGCCGATGGAGCGACTTGCAGCGAGAGCAGGAAGGTTGGAAAAAGGAACTGGAGCGACTCACGGCGCGCTGGGAATCGTTGTCCGATGAATTGCAGGAGGTGCGGGACAAACTGACGGCTATCGGTTAATCGGTCGACTTCAGCGTCTCTTCAAGATAGTAGTACAACCAGCGGTTCTTCTCTTTCGTCACCAGATCATCCCACACCACTCCCAGCAATATTCCCTTCTCCCAGGGTTTGGCCCAAGCCACGGTGGCGTTCAGTTTCTCCTGTTGTTCCACGCGATCGGGATCCAGGAATGCCAGCGACACGGTAATCTTTGCGCCGATGGGCAGGGTCTCTTTGGAATGAAGGCCGGCGCCGATCTTGTTGACGTTGTTGAGCACCGCTGTAAAACCCTTGGCACCGCTTTGCGGCGACACCAGGGCCGACCCGACGAGCGTAGCCCGGACATACTTCCGGCGTTCGCTCACACTCTCCGCTGAACTGGATTGACGTGCCATGCTGACCTCGGCCCTAAGTATAACCGTCTGCCCAGCTTTGTCCAGCCCCTTTCTTCACCAAATTACGGGGTTCTCGGGCGGTAATACCGTGTGCCACGAAGCGGCTCCGGGAGGTGATTCTGATCGGTTTTGGCGGCTGGATCGTCATGCACATACCGATACCCCTTCCCGTAGCCGATGTCTTTCATGAGTGACGTCACGGCATTGCGCAGGTGCAACGGCACGCCGAGATTGCCATGTTCGCGCGCATCCCGCACCGCCTCCTGCAGGCCTACATAAGAAGCATTATCCTTGGGCCGCGAGGCCAGGTACGTCGTCCCATGCGCCAGGTTGATTTGAGCCTCCGGCAATCCGACGAACTCCACCGCCTGCGCGACCGCGTTGGCCATCACCAGGGCCATCGGATCGGCATTGCCGATATCTTCTGAAGCAAAAATCACCATCCGTCGGGCAATGAATCGGGGATTCTCCCCGCCTTCCAACATACGCGCCAGCCAATAGAGGGCGCCGTCCGGATCGGAGTCGCGCAGGCTCTTGATATACGCCGACACCAGGTTGTAGTGCTCCTCGCCCGACTTGTCGTAACGAAGCGCCTTTTTGAGTAGCGCAGACTCCAACACCTGTTCATCGATGGTCCGCGATCCATCCGGCCCGACAGGCGCCTGGCCGGCGACAAACTCCACCGTCGTCAACAGGCTTCTCGCATCACCGTTGCCGAAGGCAATCAATCGCTCACGAGCAGCGGGGAGCAACGTGATCCGGAGCGATCCCAGCCCCCGCTCCCTATCGTCCACTGCGCGATCCAGAATGGAGCCGAGCGACTCTTCTGACAGCGGCTTCAACAGCACCACGATGGAGCGAGACAGTAAGGGCGCGATGAGTTCGAAGGAAGGATTTTCCGTGGTCGCCCCGATGAGCACCACCGTCCCCCGTTCGACATGCGGCAAAAAGGCATCTTGCTGGGCTTTATTGAACCGGTGAATTTCGTCTACGAACAGCGTGGTCGCCCGACCCATCGCCCGACGATGCTCCGCAGCCTTAATAATCTCGCGCAACTCGGGAATGCCGCCGGTGACGGCCGAAAACGGCACGAACTGAGATTCGGTATGCTGCGCGACCAGGCCGGCTAATGTAGTTTTCCCACAACCCGGTGGTCCCCAGAAAATAACGGAGGAGAGCTGATCCCGTTCAATGGCATTTCTGAGCGGACGTCCCGGCCCCACCACCTCATCCTGCCCGACGAGGTCATCGAAGCTTCGCGGACGCATCCGCTCGGCCAGCGGGACCTTTCCCGGACGGGTGGCCGTCTGAGCCGGCGCGAAGAGATCGCCTGTGGAATCATGAGAGGACATGGTCGTGCTCTGCCTGAATATCTCTTCGCATTCTAGCTGTCGCAAGGGAATCATCGCAAACGACTCTCGTCACCATCGCCGACCCTCCCCTTGATTCCCGCGCACGGCAATGCTACCACCCACCCATCGGCTTTTTCACAAAGGATGAACTCATGTTTTTCGACACGAAGGGCATTCGGTTGGCCTACGATGACCAGGGCACAGGACTTCCTCTCGTCTTCCTCCATGCGTTCCCGCTGAATCGCTCGATGTGGACGCCACAGACGACCACGCTGTCACGACAGTTCAGGACCATCGCCATGGATCTTCGCGGGCATGGTGAGTCGGATGCCCCGCTGTGGAATTTTTCACTCGACCAGTACGCCGATGATGTCTGCGCACTGCTCGACCACCTTGCCATTCCACAAGCAGTGCTGGTCGGGCTCTCGATGGGGGGTTATATCAGCCTTGCCTTCTCCCGAAAATACGGGAGCCGCCTGAAGGGATTGGTGCTGGCTGATACTCGAGCACAGGCGGATAGTCCGGAGGGGCGCACGGGGCGTTTCAATCTGGCACAGACTGCCTATGGGAAAGGGGCCGACGCCGTGGCGGACATCATGCTCTCCAAACTACTGGGCGCAACGTCACTGCAACAGAAACCTGAACTGGTCGATTCCATCCGACACACAATCCGGAACACGCCGGTGAGCGGCATTGTCGTCGATCTGATGGCCATGGCGGACCGGCCCGATTCAGTCGCCCATCTCCGCACGCTCGCCTGCCCAACTCTGGTGGTAGTCGGCCAGGAAGACCACACCACGCCCCTCGCCGATGCGCACGTGATGGCGACAGGAATACCCGGTGCCCGGCTGGCCGTGATCCCTGCGGCCGGGCACTTGAGTAATCTTGAACAACCTGAGGTCTTTAACGATCTGGTGAGAACCTTCGTCGAGGAACTACGGGCGGCGGGCGATTAATTTCCGTCCCTGACGCTGCTGCCTCGAATCAACTTCAAGAACTCTTCGCGAGTCTGTTGTTGCGTGCGGAATACGCCCAGCATGGAACTGCTCACGGCCACGGTGTTCTGTTTTTCGACGCCCCGCATCATCATGCAGAGATGCCGCGCTTCCATCACCACCGCCACACCATGCGCATTCAGCTTTTTCTTCAGTGTTTCGGCGATCTGGAGAGTCAGCCGTTCCTGAACCTGCAGTCGCCGGCTGAAGGCGTCCACAACCCGGGGAATCTTGCTGAGTCCCACGACTTTCTTGTTCGGCAAGTACCCCACATGACACTTCCCAAAAAACGGCAGCAGGTGGTGTTCGCACATACTGAAAAAATCGATGTCTTTCACGATCACCATTTCGTCATACTCGATCGGAAACAGAGCCCCGTTGAGCAGATGATCGATATCCTGCCGATATCCTTGAGTCATGAAACGCATGGCCTTCGCCACCCGCTTCGGTGTATTGAGGAGGCCGTTACGGTCGGGGTCCTCTCCCAATTCCAGCAAAAGATTCGTCATCAGCCCTTCGATCGGATCCTGGTCGGTCGGCGCCGCAGAGACACGCGACCGTCTGGCCCGGGCCCCAGAAACCACTTTAGCCATGCCTCACTCCCTCTTCTCTCCGCATGCTCTCCACGGAGCCGGAATACTCGAAGTAGTTATCCCGCGTTTCAATGACTCCGACCTTTACTAACTGTCCCGCAGGGAGCTGATCCACCAGCAAGTCCCAAATGAGCAGCACCAGATTCTCTCCGGTCGTGGTCTGGGTCGCGAACTCAGGATCCAGATTCAAATCCTGATGATCGAAACGTTGCACCACGATCCGCTCGACCACAGCATCAAGCCGTGACACATCGAGCACCTGATGCGTGACCGGATCGATGTCCCCTCTGACGGACACGAACACCACATAGTTGTGGCCGTGTCCGTTGGGATTATTGCACTTCCCGAAAGTGGTCCAATTCTCCTCAGCCGACAGCTGATCGGTGTGCAACCGATGGGCAGCGCAGAAACGATAGCGCCGGGTGATGGTGGCCTGAGACATCGAGACAACTCTCCAGAAAGATCGGCAGAACGAACAAGCCGGGAGGGCTCCCCGCTAGAGAGGGAGCCACTCCCGGCTTGCTGCTACTCAACGGACCATTCGCAATCCGGTTGGGGGTCAACCGGAAGGCTCTTACGCACTGAATGAACTGCCGCACCCGCAGGTCGTCTTGGCTTGCGGGTTCTTGATCGAGAATCCGGATCCCTGCAAGCTGTCGACATAATCGACTTCCGCGCCCTGAAGCAGCGGTGCGCTTTGCGAATCCATGATGACCTTCACGTCGCCTTTTTCAATGACCGTATCATCGTCGGCCATTTTGGATTCGAAGGCCATGCCGTACTGATACCCGTGGCATCCTCCGCCGCGAACATAAATCCGCAGACCGACCACATCTTTTTCCTCGGTCATGAGTTCTTTTATTTTCTGCTCAGCCAATTGCGTAATCGTTACCATCGTTGGTCCTCCTTCTGGTCTACCTGTTCAGCACGTTATGATACTCTACCATCTCGCGGCAGCTTACGGAAGTCCTGCCCCTCTTTTCCCAACTTCGCCTGATGAGGCTGATGTGGGTTGCACCCATTTGGTTTCCGGCACACGCACCACCACATCCCCTAACACTCTTGCCTGGCATCCGAGCCGATGCCAAGGCTCCGACAAGGCTTCACGGTCCAACAGGTCCTGTTCGTCGAAATCAATCTCCGACAGATTGTCCCCACCCATCTGCACTTCGACGCGGCACGTGGTACAGGACGCATTGCCGCCGCAATCGTGATTCAGTTCAAACCCCAGCATCTTGGCAGCTTCCAGCAGAGTGAGATTTGACTCGACCTCACCGCTCCGACCCTGGGGATGCAGAAAACTCACACGCGGCATCCGACCATTCCTCTAAGCGTTCGCACCGGCCCCGGTGCGGGCCGGCTGAAAGGGACAGCGTTGTAAGCGAATATGCTCTTCAAATTCATGCTGAAACAATCGCAGACTGCTCTGCACAAGGACTGCGGCACCGGTGATGAGGGTGCAGTATCCGGTGCCCTTCACAAATCCACACAGCTGCAGCAGCGAATCAAGGTCCTTCTGGCTCCCCTCTCCGCGCTCGATTTTGTCCATCAAGGTCGCCAGATTAATCGTCCCCATCCGGCACGGAGGACATTGGCCGCAACTTTCACCCTTGAAGAAATTCGAATACTTGAGGGTTGCTGCCACCATGCACGTGGCATCATCGATCACAATCGTCCCGGCGGAACCAAGTCCGGTCCCGGCCTTCTTCAGCGAATCGAAATCCATCGGCAGATCCAGCTGATCCGCCGTGACCATTGAGAAGGCAGGCCCGCCTGGGAATACGGCTTTGATCTTGCGTCCGTTCGGGACCCCTCCGCCGCACGTCTCGATGAGGTCTCTGATCGTCACGCCCATCGGCATTTCGTATACTCCGGGCCGATTCACCGATCCGCTAAGAGAGAAGAGCATGGTCCCGGGACACTTCTCCGTCCCCACTTGCGTAAACCATGCAGCGCCGTTTTTAAGAATCTGAGGGATGTTGCACAACGTCTCAACGTTGTTCACCAGGGTCGGCTTCCCGTACAGTCCGAAATCGGTGGGGTAAAACGGTGGCTTCTGACGCGGCATGGCCGGACGTCCCTGCATGGACTCCAACATGGCCGTCTCTTCACCTGCGACATAACTGCCATGACCGGAGTAGACTTCAAGGTCGAGGTCCACACCCGTTCCGAGGATATTCTTCCCCAGTAGGCCACGTTCCCGGGCTTGAGTGATGGCTTTTCTGAGATTCGCCTCTTCTTCCGCATACTCATGGTTGACGTAAATGTAGGAGGCTTTGGCATTCACGGTTCGAGAGGCAATGAGACAGCCCTCGATCAGTTGGTGCGGGATATGCTTCAGGAGATGACGGTCTTTAAAGGTGCCCGGCTCATGCTCACCGGCGTTGCAGACAAAGTAACGCTCCTGCACTCGATGGTTGAGGACCTTGTCCCACTTCGTACCGGTCGGAAAGCCGGCGCCGCCACGGCCGCGCAACCCGGCTTTCTTAATTTCGCCGACGATGTCGTTGGGGGTCAGTTCTTTCAGACACTTCCGCCAGGCTTCATACCCGCCGGTCTTGAGGTAGGGGTCGATTTCCCAGGGTGCCCCTTCAAGCTTCTGCAATACCCTTGGTTGAGGTAGGGTCACGTTATTCCCTTTCGGGGGTAGCACCCCCAGGTTAGCAGGAACGTACTATACGGCTGCCATCCGGGGGCCGTCAAGCCAAGTTCGCCTGATTAGGCCTGAATCTCAATCAGTTAGGCCTGATAGGCCTACAGCGAATCAGTCCAAAGACTCGCCGGCCTTCGATTACGGTACCCGGCACCGATTGGCCCAAGAAAAAGGGGACTGGTCACCCTAGTCGGATGACCAATCCCCGTGATTCTGCTCGCCCGACGGCTTACTTCAAATGGCTCCCTGCTCCCATGAAGAACAACATGGGAATAGACAGCAAGAAGTTGATGCGTGATGCAATCAAGGCCGTTTTTCCCCACTGAGCCATCTCCGGCGGAGCGGGCGTACCTTGCGCAGCGGCAGCCACCGCCGCAATGACCTTCTTCTGATTGGGCCAAATAATCCCGTGCACATTCCCCATCATGATGATGCCGAGCAAACCGCCGATCCCCAGCGCAAGCGCCCCCGTTCCACCTTTTGAATAGAGGTAGCCGTACAGCACAATCCCCGCGAGGACAGTGACCGTGGCGCCATGGCGGAACCAATTCAGCGCAGCAGGCATGAGCTTGGGAATGACGATGTTCTTCGTCGGGCCATCCAGACTCTTGAGAAAGCCTGCATTGATAAGGTTAAAAAAGTACAACAGTCCGATCCAGGTGATGCCGGCCAGGAAATGGACCCAGCGAACGATCAGACCGAACCAATCGGCTTCGCCCGCCCCCACCCCCGCCATACCCAGATATACGACTATCAATCCGACAGCGAGCGCAAATCCTGCGCCCAATGTCTGATATGGATCCTCCAAGAATTTCATACGCCCCCCAACTGTAACGGTTTACTGCCAACCACGTTCTCTACTGCAGGGCATTGAGCCTTGTCAAGCAACCTGCGTCCCATGCCCACCCGAAGTCGGCCGGTCACGCAGTCAGCAGGCGATCAACGACTGCACATAAGTCCCGCACCGCGTCCGCGGACGCCTGCAATGCGGTGCGCTCCTCAGCCGTCAGATCGTATTCGACGATGGATTCACCCCCGCTTCGTCCCAACGTCACGGGCACGCCGACGATGACATCCTTCAGCCCGTATTCCCCCTCACACAGCATGGCACAGGGCACCACGCGCTTCTGGTCGTTCATGATCGCTTCGACCATATCCACCGCGGAGGCGGAGGGCGCATAAAACGCGCTGCCGGTCTTGAGCAGCCCAACGATTTCTGCCCCGCCGTCCTGCGTCCGCTTGATCAACGCTGCGAGCCGATCCGGAGCCAGTCGATCCGTGATCGGCTTCCCGGTGACCGTCGTTTGCCGAACCAGCGGCACCATCGTATCCCCGTGCCCACCCAACACCATCGCCTGCACCTCTGTGCCCGGCACATTTAATTCTTCGGCTACGAACGACCGCAAGCGCGCCGTATCCAGGACACCCGCCATCCCGAGGACTCGTGACTTCGGCAGTCCGCTGACTTGTCGGGCCACATGCACCATGGCGTCCAACGGATTCGTCACCAGAATGAGGATGATGTTCGGCGAACGCGACACCAGTTCCCGCACCACCGTTTTTACAATTTTGGCGTTCGTCGCCAGGAGTTCATCCCGGCTCATCCCCGGTTTCCTGGGAATTCCCGACGTGATGACGGCAATGGAGGACCCGGCGGTCTCGTCATACCCATTGGTACCGACGACGCGGGTACTATACCCGCACACCGGCCCGGCCTGGGTGATATCCAAGGCCTTGCCCTGCGGGATGCCCGGCACAATGTCGACCAGCACCACATCGTACGCATTCTTCTCAGCCAGCCGCTGCGCAACCGTCCCGCCGACATTCCCTGCGCCCACTACCGTAATCTTTGGTCGTCCCATAAATTCCTCCGCAAGAATCCAACCGGGGAATGCCGAATGAGGAGGGCTTGCCGCCACTCCTTCTCCTCACCTCCCCATGTACTATTCAGTGGCCTTCGTGGCCCGTCCAGCCGCCGACCTTGAAATTGATCGTGCAGACAAAATTATCCCCGTCATAAAAATTCACTTTGATTTTCTTCTTCCCGTAGTGCGCCGCGAGAAACTCCTCAGGCGCATCAACCAATCCCTGGTACCCACCGGCGGGATACTCCCCCAGCTCGTGAAACACCACGATCATGCCGGCCTTCACTTCCTCGAGAATCTTGGCCGTGCACCGCGGATAAATCTCCCAAAACTTGGCGTCGATCTCCTCCCGCGTCGGTTCCGGCCGATCCTCTCCAGGCTTGGTATCGCGATTAGCAAATTTGGCCTGCCGTCGCACATAGGGATATTGATGTCCGGTAAATAACTTGTAGAGCCATGGCGGCACAGTCGGTCGTGTTGGTTGCTCAATCATCGTTCACTATGCTCCAGTGCTGCAAAGGCCTCCCGAGCGACCATTCAGGCCGTCAGCCGATGGTAAATCCTCGGGAGCTTCTCCGGCAACCCCTCCACCCGATCAATCACCACATATCGCACATCCCCGTACATTCGACGCACATAGGGATCCGCCTGCTTATCAATCGTGATGCAAACCGGCTCAACACCGCTGGCACGAGCCTCCCGCAGCGCCATGCGTGTATCTTCCAGGGAATAGTCATCCTTGTAGCCGTCGTCCAACGGGCGGCCGTCGTTGATGACCACCAGAATCCGCGTCTTCGCCTGACGGGCGAGCAACTTGCTCGTTGCGTGCCGGATAGCCGCGCCGTCGCGATTCTGCTGCAGGGGCACAATCCCCCCCAACTTGGCCCCGGCACGCCCGGTCACGAGTTCGTCAAAGCCCTTCACAACCACAAAATCCACCTGGTTACGACCCTGCCCCGAATAGCCATACACGGCGAATTGATCGCCGATCGCGGTCAGCGCTTCGCACAGGAGCACGAGCCCCTGCTTTTCGATGTCGATAATCCGCCGCCCCTGCTCGACCTGACGACTGGTTGATCCGCTGAGATCCACCAAAAATGCGACGGCGACCTCGCGTTCCCGTTTTTCCCGCCGCACATAAATCCGCTCCGATGGCTCGATGCCCGCCGACAGATCAGCCACCCGACCGATCACGGCATCCATGTCCAGATCTTCCCCGTCCAACTGACCGGGAACGCGCCGGAGCCCGGGCGGGCGCAGACTCTCGAAATAGCGACGCAACAACGTCACCGCTCCCCGTTGGGCAGCGAGCGTCTCCTCCACAAAGTCCGATGTCCCTTCAATCGCTTCGCGCTCCACCACCCGGCACCAATTCATGCGGTAATCCTGGATGGACGCATCCCACTCCCGGTAACGAACCGCCTTGGCCTCGCCGATTTTGGCATCCTCCGGCCGAGCCCCCTCGCCTTCAACCGCCAGCACCTCCTCCACGAGTGACGGCTGTCGGCGACCGGGAACAAGCACGTCTTGTGACACCTGCTGGGAGCGCGCGGTGCCCGCGCCAGACGAACCTCCGGCATCACCGGCCAGACCCGCGCCGCCTTCGCGATCACCCTGACCGGATGCCGCACTCTGTTCGGGAGACGATTCCGTTCGGTCGCGCACCAGATTGGGATCCATCGCGCCGCGATAGTCCCAATTGTCCATCGGCCTGTACGTATCGGAGAGGTCCTCCGAGGACTTGGGCGCCGGAATGGATTGTTCCGGCGCCTCCGTCTCGTCCTGACTGGGTATGGCTTCACGACGGATGGCCAATAGCTCGTCCATGCGGACATAGAGGCGGTCCGCCAGGCGCACCGCTTCCTCAGCGGTGGCTCGGGGATGGTAGATGGTTCGGCAAAGCGCCCAGAGCTGATCAACTTCGCGTTTGACTGCGTCCGGAACGATGACCGATCCGGCATCCGTAGCAGAGAACAGGAGGAGTTGATCGACCACCAATTCACGCACCGTCATGCCATGGGCAAGACTTCGAACGTTCACCGCGTCTTTCGCCACGGATGCCAGGTCACGGCTCAAGCCGGGATACTCGGCGCGCAACAGGTACTCAACCCTGGCATCCTCCACAAGGGCCCAGAGGTCGCGAATCAGGCCGGGCTGCGGATACCGCGCGAACACATCGCCCAAGGTCCGGACTTCCTTCGGTGCGGGACGCCCATACCGCTGCCCGAGATCCTCAACCAGGTCCTGCAATCTGATAATAGGCAACTCGAATGTGCCGAACTCCAGATGCCCGGCCTCGTGTGCGGCCATCACCATATAGAGACGCACGTTTTCCTCGTAGGTCGGATACCGCCTGACAAGGGACGGAAGCCCGATACTCTGCCCGTCTTCACTCACCGTGGCGCGAGCCATGGGTTGTGTCGATTCGAGAGAGTCGGGGAGATCGTGAATGCGCAGGTCACGCCCACAGAGTGCCTGCGCGAATAACTTGACGCGTCGGGCGATCTGTCGCAACGGCACGCCGCTCAAGGCCTGGGACACGGCGCCCAAGGCCTTCTCCGTTTCCATGGCGAAGTAGGCCCGCCCCCCCTCCAGGCTGTACTCCAGCACTTCCATGCCGGAGGCAAACCAGGACTGGAACTTCTCCTGCGCCCCTTCTCCGGACCCGATCAAGGCGATCAGTTCAGGACAGCGTCGAAGATAGGCCAGCGCCGTGTCAGCGTCACGCTCGGCGACCAGCAAGCCGTAACGGAGCACCTGAGTCCGCCATTCCTCCGAAGGAAGTCGGCGAAGCACCGCAGGCGCCTCCGCCAATACTGCAATACCTGCTGCCGGAGCCCGCTCGGCCATCTGCGCTCCGATGCCGATCACCTGATTGCGGTGTGATGACCCGGGGATATCTTCCAGAATGGCCGGACTCGTTCGGAAGAATTCCAGGACTCCCAGATAGTCCGGTTTGCCGAGACTATTCTCGACGATGAGCTTCATGCCGAACCGCACCCATGCTCGAACGGCATCGAGTGATAGGACACGAGCAATCGAGGGAATCTGGCGGATATATTCCACCGCCAGGGCAAAATCCGTTTCCGTGAGTTCACAGGCCAAATCCATCCACACGGGCCAATCTGCGGGAGATAAGACAGCGACCGCTTCCGGGGCAATCCGGATAAATTCCACCGCCACATTGGCCTGGCGGTCCGCGAGTTCTAATCCGGCCGCCAGCACGATCGCTCTGCCGGAAGGCTCGAGAAGACCGAGCAGCAGCGGACTCTCCTTAAAAAATCTCAAGGCCAGCGCACCGGAATCTGCCGCGATGGCGACCCCGAGATCGATCCATGGCAACACCTCCGCCAGCAGGCCGCGACGCTGCATGTCGGCTAACGCATCGATTGCAGCCTTGGCCGCTTTCGGCGCTTCTTCCGTGAGTTCGTCCAACAACACCAGAACACCGTCAATGGCATCGGGCCTGGCAGCCGAATCGGCGATAGCCGTCACCACGGCAGCAGCCGTGTCTGGCCCAAGTTGTTCGGCCAGCAGATCACGCAGTTGTTCAGAGGAGCGCCCAGACGCCATAGTGCCAGAGTCCGTTTTGGGGGAAGTTGTGGATTGTAAAGGACACAATTTCGCTTGTAAACTGTGTCCTCGCGACGGGCAGGGACCGATGGCGCACGGACAACGATTCACCGGGCGGTTGTAACGCGGGGGACAGGATGGCTGAACCGAGCAAAGAAAGCCTCGACAAGATGTGGAAGTATGTAAAGGGCTTCGCCGAGAAGAGCGGGACCGCCATGCACCCGAATGAAGCCGTTACCAACGCGGTGGTCCTCGGTCTCGCCGCCCACGTCGACGAGTTGGGGAAGCCGTTGTGCCCCTGTAACTTCTACCCCGACAAACAAGCCGAAGCCAAGCTGCGACGCTGGATGTGCGCCTGCGACGAGATGCAAATCTACAAATACTGCCACTGCCTGCTCTTCGTCCGTGAAGACGGCATGCCGATCACCGAATATCTGCCGGAGGACCACGAAGGCCGCCAGTGTTACGGACTCATCACCGATCCGACTCCGGAGAAAGGCCGGGCACTCCGGCACAAGGCGCTGCCGATGGCGCCGAAGGAAGGCACTCCACCGACTGCCTCAGATTCAGCCCCACAACCGTGAAGTCGCCTATGCCTCCTGGTCGGACCCCCGGGGTTGCCCCTATCCTCACAGCCCTGTCCCTCCTGCTCGGGCTAGCCTCTACCGGATGCCTGGGTACGATGGAAGCAATCGACCCACGTAGCTTGCCGATTACCTCAGCTTCAGGCCAACGGTTGCAACAACATGTGTCGTTCCTCGCCAGTCCTGAGCTGTCAGGACGGCAGCCAGGCTCATCGGGAAATCGCCAGGCTGCCCACTATATCGAGGAACAGTTTCGAGCCGTCGGACTCCAACCCCTGCCGTCACTCGGCGGCTACCGGCAGGCCATCTCGCCGACGATCGGCGACAACATCCTCGGCTTCCTCCCGCCGACCGCCGGCTCCGCCCCCGCGCGATGGATGCTCATCGGTGCCCATTACGATCATTTGGGTTATCCCTTCCTGGGCGCGGACGACAATGCCTCCTCCGTCGCCATTCTCATTGAAACGGCGCGACGCATGAGGGGCCAGCCCGACCACGGCATTCTGTTTGTGGCCTTCAACAGCGAGGAATCTCCTTATTTCGGCAAAACCGAGATGGGATCGCAGTTCTTGTTTCATCACCTGCCGCCGGAAATCGGCCATGCCGGCAATCTCCAGGCCGTCGTGATCATGGACCTCATGGGTGGCGTACAGTGGACCCCTCTCAAGGATGCGATTTTCGCCGCCGGTGCGGAAACAAGCCCGACACTGTACCAGCGCGTCAAACAAGCTTCGGCGCCGTCCCTGACGGTTTTTCCCGTGGGAATGCACCTGGTGGAAGAAATTCCTGAGATCGGCCACAAAGCCTTCAGCGACTACGACGTCTTCCGCAACCATGGACTACCGTTTCTGTTTCTCTCCGCGGGACGCACCCCGCGGTACCACACCGCAGGAGACGTTCCCAGCACCCTGCATTACGACCGCATGGCCGCCACCGTCGACTGGCTGCGAAACTTGATTGCCCTGATCGGTCAGGATGAGGCGCCCTACGGATTTCAGGCTGATCGCGTGGAGTGGGTCGATGAAGTCGCATCGTTCCGCGAAATCGTCAACCACGCGCTACAAGACGAGACGCGGATTCCAGGCACATCGCGATGGTCGCTATATAAATTGGAGCAGGATGCGGAATGGCTGCGGGACGCCGATCGTTTAGTGCCGACGCCGCAGAACCGTGATCGGCTGGAGCGGATCTCGATTCGTGTGCAATGCCTGATGGCCGGCTACTCCGGCTGTTTCACCTTTTGATCGATCCCGGCTGCGCACGCCCGGAGAATCAAATCCATTGCTACTGCCAGCCGGTTGTTTCGTACCCTTTTTCTTTGAGGCAGCGTTCGACAAACGCCGCGTAGTCCGGCTGCGGCTGCAGCGGTTTATAGGCTCCCGCCAGCAGGCCCAGCACCCCGCCGACCGCGCCGCCGGCCGCCGCCCCGATGGCGATACCGGTCGGTCCCCCCACCAACCCGGCAGATGCCCCCACTGCGGCCCCTCCGATGATCCCCAACGTCGCGCCTGCCCCGGCGTTCCCGCTCCGATTGGTCCCGTGCTGCAACCCGGCGCGTTCCGCTTTTTCGCCGCACACCGCCGCGTCGCGTGCCGCCTGGTCTTTGCCATACAGTTGTACACGGGTAGTGGATTTCAGGATGGGCTCTGGCCCGGCACAGGCCGCCAGACCGAGCACGACTAGAAGTATCGAACACCAGGTTTGCCTCCGCCGAACTGAACCGGTCTGCCCTGTCCTAGTCATCCGCTTACCTCGCATGCGTTTCCCCCCGGCGACGCCTCCCGACAGCAGAGGCTCGCAATCCACCCGCCGCTCATGTCATTCCAGGTGGAGCTGTGCCCGCACCTGTTCTGCCGATCGCCCCTTGACCAACACGCGTTTCTGGCGACTTCCCGCACCGCTCAGGATGTGGACCGCACTCAACGGCACCTCACAACAACGGGCGAGAAACCGGCACAATTCGGCGTTCGCCGCGCCATCGGCCGGCGGCGCGGCGATGCGAATCTTCACCGCGTGCCCATGCAGGCCCGCACATTCACTGCGGGAGGCTTTCGGCTGAACATGGACTGAAATGGTCACGCCCTCGGATGTGGCGCGAACGGCCTGTTCGCGTTCAGTGGCCTGGGGCTCTCGCATGGGAGTGTGGTTGGTCGCCGAGCTCCTGCCGACACCGCCTCACTGCATCGCAGCGGGCGGATACGTCAGAATATCGCCTTCACGACTTCTATGATGCTGCGCAACATGTCCGGATCGTCGGTGATAGGACGGGCAATGGCCACATCACAGGCTTGATCGGCCGGTACACCTTGCCTGATCAATGTGGCCGCATAGATCAGCAGTCTGGTGCTCACGCCCTCTTCCAGTCCGTGATTCTTGAGGTTTCGAACTTTTTCCGCGACCTTGACGAGACGCTGCGCAACCTCGAGGCTCACGCCGGCTTCGTGCGCCACCACCCGGCTCTCGACATCGGGCAGGGGGTAGTCGAACTCGATCGCCATGAACCGCTGCTTGGTGCTCTGCTTGAGATCTTTCAGAATACTTTGGTAGCCGGGGTTATATGAAATGACCAGCATGAAGTCATCGACCGCTTCAATGACCTGGCCCTTCTTCTCGATCGGCAGCAGGCGCCGGTCGTCGCTCAAAGGATGGATAATGACGGTGGTGTCTTTCCTGGCCTCGACGATCTCGTCCAGGTAGACAATAGCCCCCTGCTTGACGCCGAGGGTCAACGGGCCGTCCATCCAGACCGTCTCCTGCCCCTTCAGCAGATACCGGCCGACGAGGTCGGAGGCCGTGAGATCTTCATGGCAGGCGACGGTAATGAGCGGGCGCCCCAGGCGATAGGCCATGTGCTGGACGAACCGCGTCTTGCCGCATCCCGTCGGCCCCTTCAACATCACCGGCATGCGACTCTGAGCTGCAATCGTGAACAGCCCGACCTCGCCCCGCACTTCGGCATAAAACGGCTCGCGCGCGATCCGATACCGGTCGATCTCCTGTTCCTGCCCTTTCGGCGCCGATACCGTTCGCCCTTCGCTCATTCCGACACTCCTACATTGAATTGAATAACCTGCATGGTGCGCCACGATAAACGGAAACGAGCGGGAAGTTCAAGCAGCCGGCTGAATACAGAGAGAGCCCCGCACCTTTGTGCGGTACGGTCAAGCGACTTTCGATCCATCGAGCACTTCTCGAACCTTCTGCGCCAGCGTCGTGGGCGTGAAGGGTTTCTGCAGGAAGGAATGCTCGGTATCGATCCCCCCCTTGGAAAAGGCCGGGTGATCCGGATAGCCCGACATGTACAGCACTTTGACCTCCGGACGAACCGTCGCGAGTTTTTCGGCGACTTCCGGCCCGCTCATCTGCGGCATGACCACGTCCGTCAGCAGCAAATGGATCGGACCGGCATGTTTGGCGCCGGTGAGCAACGCTTCAATTCCGTGCCTGGCCTCGAGCACCGTATATCCATGCAAGCGCAGCGTTTCATTGACCAACCGCCGGACACCAGGCTCGTCCTCAACCAACAAGACCGTCTCGCGCCCTCTGACCGAGTCCCCTCCGACCGCGACGGATTCGGTCTCCGTTGCGGCCGACTCCACACGCGGAAAGTAAATCTTAAAGGTCGCCCCGCGTCCGGGCTTGCTCTCGACCTCGATACAGCCGCCACTTTGCTTGACGATGCCATAGACCGTGGAAAGACCGAGCCCCGTGCCCTTGCCCTTCTCTTTGGTTGTAAAAAACGGCTCGAAGACGTGCGACTGCGTATCCTCGTCCATGCCATGGCCGGTATCGCGCACGATCAACGCCACATAGGAACCGGGTTCTGCGCCCATCGGCGGACGGTTCCTGCGTTGTCCGAACTGCACATTGCTGGTCTCCACCGTGAGGCGGCCACCGTTCGGCATGGCATCGCGGGCATTCACCGCAAGGTTCATGATCACCTGCTCCACCTGACCGGGATCCGCCTTCAACTGTCCCAGCCCCGGATCCAGCACCGTGCAGAGCTCGACGATGTCCTCACCCAGCAACCGTCGCAACATACCTTCCATATTGTGGATCACCGAATTCAGATCCAGCACTTTCGGCGCAATGAATTGGCGGCGACTGAACGCCAACAGCTGTCCGGTGAGACCGGAGGCGCGATCCGCCGCCTTCTTCACTTCCTCCAGTTCCTTCCGGAATCCATCCGTAGGCGCCAGGCGGCTCAACACCAGTTCGCTGTATCCACGAATCACCGTCAGCATGTTGTTGAAGTCGTGCGCCACACCGCCGGCCAGCCGTCCGACGGCTTCCATTTTTTGCGACTGCTGGAGCTGCGCTTCCGTGCGCCGCAACGCATCCTCGGCCCGCGCGCGTTCGCCGAACTGGCCGATTTTCAGTCCGACGTCGGCCACCATCTTCAACAGCTGCTCGTCCGGCTGCTTGATCTCGCGCCGGAACAACTCGATCACACCCTCCACTTCGGTGCCGACCCGAACGGGAAATCCGAAGGCCCCGTGCAACCCCACTCTGGCGGCGGCACCACCGCGAGGGAAATTGGCTTCCTGCACCACGTCTTTGATCCACGTCGGTTCCCCGGCCTGCCAAATCCGTCCGGGGAGTCCCTTGCCGATCGTAAAGGTATGTTGCCAGGTGTCCAACACAAACTCTTCGGCGTTCAATGCGGGCAACTGCCAGACATCCAGACAACGCAGCACACTGCCCTGCCGATCGAGCCGCCAGAATATCCCCAACTCCCATTCGAGACTTTCGCAGATGGCCTGCAGGATCTTCGGCCCCGCTTCTTCCAGCGTCCGCGATTCCGCCAAGACGCGCGTGACCGCGTACTGAGACGCGAGTTGGCGCTCGGTACGTTTTCGAGCCGTAATGTCCCGGATGAACGCGCTGAAAATGTAGGCATCGCCCAGCCGGGCTGGAGAAATGGTGATTTCGACGGGAAACTCATGACCGTCGCGGTGGGATCCCATCATCTCAATCCGTCGATTGAGGAGTGCGCCCTGCCCGGTGTCCAGGAAATGGCGCAACCCGCGCTCATGCGCCTCCCGATCGCGCACAGGAATCACCGTTTCGGACACGCGGCGGCCCAGCGCTTCCTCCCGCTCCCAGCCGAAAATATTGACCGCCTGTGCATTCCAATCCGTAATGATGCCGCCCGCATCCATGGAAATCACGGCGTCCAGCGCCGTATCGACGATAACCCGGTTGCGTTCCTGACTCTGCAGCAATGCGGCCTCCGCGGCACGCGCCCATTCACTTTCCTGCTGCGCCTGGCGATGCTGTTCACGCAATCGACCGGTGGCCCAGAGCAACAGTCCGACCATCGGAAGCCAGACGACGACACCGGCCATGCCCAGTTTCCACATCATGGCTCGAATCGGCAGGAGAATGAGGTCCCGATCCATCCGCAGCAGGATCGTCCACTGCAACCCGGAATAGTCGCCATACCCCTTGGTTTGGGAATAACCCGTGACGACCGGTACGCGACGGCGAGCATGCATTTCTTCGACGTATCCCGCCTTGCCTGACCGGCTCAACAGCACCGAGGGCAACCCTAGTTCCGTGAGATTCACCCGATCGATGCCGGAAAAAGCCGAATCCACAAACACGACACCGGCTTTCGTCAGAAATTGATACTCGAAGGAGCCGGCGGAGCCGTCGGTTTGTTGAATTTCACGGACCGTTTCAATGAGGACATCTTCCAGCATCGGCAGTCCGATGCGAGTCGTCACGGCACCGAGAAACTGGCCGCCGACACTCAGAATGGGGGCCGTAAAGGCCACCGACTCGATCTTATGATTCGATTCATGGATCTCGACTTCGTCTACCTGCACGGTTCCGGTCTGCCGCACCCGGTCGAACCAGCCGCTCCGGCTATAGTCCTGACCGATCACGGCGGAGTCCGTCGCCGCCACCATACGCCCATGGGCGTCCGTCACACCCAGCCAAAGATAGACCGGCGCATAGGTTTCCTTCATCCACTGCAGATATTCGTTGATGTATTTTTTATCGAGGGCGCGATCGGAAAAGGCCCGAGCCATCATACGAACATCCGCATGGCGTTCGAACAACAACCGATCGAGTTTGTCCGCAATTTCCGCGGAGGCCAGCGTGAGATTTTCTCCGGTCGCCTCGACCATTCGCACTTCAATGGAGCGGAGCATCACCACACCGATCACAAGCGCCACAATGGTCACGCCGACGATCAGGACAGGTAACCAGGGATAGGACCGACGCGGGGAACCGGCAGGAAGGAAAACGGCCATACTCAGCACTCCGTCACTATGTAGTTGGGTAACAATCGTGCGGGATGATACCACTGCTTGGAACGCGCCAGACTCGGCAGGCCGGAATCATCCATCGTATTGATCCAACATGCCCCTTTCGCGCGAGCTTGGCGACAGAATTCACGAAACACAAACGGCCCGAGCCCCACAATATCCCGATCGGCGATTTCCAGCAACACACAAAACACCGACGGGTTGAGCCACAGGCCCATCGTATAGGCCCGGATACGGCCCCCAACCCGAACCACTGCGCCGGTCAGCCCGAGTTCGGCTGTGTCAGACAATGCCGTCTCATGCGCGCCGGCGGCATCCGCCAACAGCGCAGAGGCCCAATCATCGGCACCGGCCCGCTGCTTCTGTTCCCGCCATTCATGAAACAAACTGACACAGGCTCGTTGGTCCCGGGGCTCATAGGGCTCAAGTATCCCGCCCCGTTCCCGGATAAATCGATTGCACGCGGCCCGCGGGGATTTCAATGACTCGCCGGACAAGTCGGACAGAGCCGACGCCTCGTAGAGATAGTCGGGCTCTTTCGCAGTCGCACGGTAGCCCAATGCGCGAACCTCATCGATACAGGCCTCCGGCACATTCTCGACCCGCGTGACCCGGGAATCGCCGTTCCGTTCACGCATGAAACGAAAGGCCTCGGCCAACGGCTGCGCAAGAGGCCCCGCCCCAAGCGGCGGCAGGGCCATGAACAGGCCATCGGGGCAGTCGGCGAACAAACAGAGATGGTCGTGAAGCACGGCCCAGGAATAGGTCACGCGATGCCGCCAGATGTAATGGTAGGCGAAGGACGCGGCGGCGAGCGGCGTTCCTTGAACACCGGCGCTGACGGCGAGCGCCGCTTCCATGCGTCCTCGATCCCCGAGCGTGAGGGCCTGCGTCCTCACCTGCATCCGCCCCTGCCGCAACCGTTCGGTCACGCGTTCAAGCGGCCGCAATACGATCACGTCTTCCTGAAATCGCCCGATGAGCCTGGGATACCGCACGAGCGTCTCCACCCTGGCATCCTGCTCGATCCATCCGGCAACTTCGTCGGCAGCCTGCGCCACGAGCGGTGAAGACTGATCCCTCATATACGGGCACTTCGTATCCCATCCCAACAGCACCTGCTCATGCATGGCATCCCACATCAAGGCAAACGGGTAGAGCCGGCAATCGAGGGGACGGGCCTCATAGATGCGACACTGCGAGGTTGCACAATCGAAGGCCGGACAGACGTACCCCTCCCCATCCGGATTCGGAACCAGGTCGATTTGTGAACCATCGGGGTGTGGAAACAGCGCAGGGGGAAGCCCGGCCGCAGTTGCGGTCCCGATTTCATCGGCGGTAAAGAAGGGCCGCAGGAAACTGTCTCGCTCCGGAAACCGGCAACAAACATCGCAACTGAGGCAGGCGGAACTCGGCACGATCTGCAGGAGAGGATCACCCCCGGGACGTGAAGCATGTGTCGGGACAATTGGCACGAATGAACTCGTCATGAGCTGTGAGCGCATTGTAGCACTAACAGACTGAGCGGCCTACTAATCGGAACGTTTCACCCCCCGCGTGACCGAGCTCTCACGGGGCGGCAACGGATCGCTCCTCGAACAGCTCAGGCGTTCCGCTGACTTGTACCGGTATCAGAGGCCATGGTACGATTTGCTCACCTCGAATCCAAACGCGAGTGCGAGGCATGCGACTGCGCTGCGAGTCTCGAGGATATTGCATTGGCACTGGCACAACATTCACGTGAGCCATTGAACTCCGACGAAGCCCGCCGACGTTGTCTCGCAATTCGTGATGCTCTCGTTCGCGCCGGGATCTACGGCCAGGCCGAAGCCGGCGACGGTGCGGCAACGACCGGCTCCTCAATTCAGTCGCCACGGTTCCGCCTGTCGCCAACGCCCTTTCCGCTCTCCTCCTCGGACGTCACGTTTTTTCAGCAACTGGGACAGGACCTCCTCTCCTTCTACAGGGCTCTCAACCGTCTGTATCAGGACAGCATCCGTGGAACTCAGCCCGCCTGGGTGGCGGCCTATCTCGACCAGGGCAAGCCGGAATCGCTGATCACCTTTAGCCGGATGAACCGTTTCCGCACCCTCATTCCCGGCATCATCCGACCCGACGTGATTCCAACCGCCGACGGCATGGTGATCACAGAGCTCGATTCGGTACCGGGCGGGATCGGCCTGACCGGTTGCCTGACTCGCGCCTATGATGATCAGTCCGCCATGGAACACCGGCCCCCCGGCCTGGCGCCTGAACGCTCTCCCCTCATCGCAGGGCGTGACGGGATGTTGCAAGGCTTCGCCGCCATGCTGCGCGCCCAGCAAGGAGAGCAGGAAGGGTGCCTGGCGATTGTCGTCTCCGATGAGGCCAAGGAATACCGCGCGGAGATGGAATGGATGGCCCAACGATTGCGTGACATCGGACATCAGGCCTACTGTGTTGAACCACGGGCGGTGCATTTCTCGGAAGAGGGCCTGTTTCTGCAGGAAGACACCGGACCACGGCCGATCGGCTTACTCTACCGATTTTTCGAACTGTTCGACTTGAAGAACATCCCCAAGGCAGAACTCGTGATGTATGCCGCCAAGAAGGGGCATGTGACGGTCACGCCGCCCTACAAACCCGCGCTTGAAGAAAAGCTGGCGTTCGCACTGTTTCACCATCCGGAACTAACTCCGTTTTGGGACCAGGCATTACGTCCCGAAACCGCCCTCAACTTGCGACGATTGCTGCCGAGAACCTGGATCCTCGACCCGCAAGCGGTACCTCCTTCCGCGGTCATCCCGCACCTCACGATCAGCGGCCGCGCGGTGTCGGACTTCCGGCGATTAGCCCAGACCACCCAAAAGGAACGCCAGTTGGTGCTCAAACCATCGGGATTTTCCGAACTGGCCTGGGGTAGCCGGGGCGTGTCCATCGGGCACGATCTGCCGCAGGTCGAGTGGGCCGCGGCATTGGAGCAGGCGCTCCAGGCGTTCCCGGCGACGCCCTATGTCCTTCAGGAATTCCATAAGGGCCGCCTGTTCGAGTTGTCCTATCTCGACGAACGGAACGACACGGTGGTCCCGATGTCCGGGAGAGTCCGCTTGTCTCCCTACTATTTCGTCGTCGGCGACAAAGCTGAACTCGGCGGGATTCTCGCGACCCTCTGCCCTGCCAACAAGAAAATCATCCACGGTATGGTCGACGCGATCATGGCGCCCTGTGCCGTCGCGCAAGACCTCGCGTCATGAGGGAACCTGATGATCGCTGCAGCAGAACCGGTTCATTGGCAGATGCCCACTCAACCTTTTTCCCCATAGGTACGCATGGCTCTCACGCTCTATCATGTCCAATGGTGCCCGGATTGTGCGGTCGTTCGGGACCGCCTGGACGAACTGAAACTCTCCTACGAAGACGTGGTGGTTCCGGACTTTCGTCCGATGCGCACACAAGTCTTCGAGGTGTCGGGTCAATACTATGTTCCTGTCTTGAAAGACGGAGACACGGTGCTGACGGAAACCCACGATATTCTTGCTCACCTGGACACACAATACGACAAGGCACGACCGTGAGGACTTTGCCCGGATCTGCAGCGCGAGCGCCGATCCCGGACCCGCCCCGATTTCACGGGGAGGCGCCGGCCCAGAGAGCTCGACCACTTAGCACGTTCTTGACGAACAGTGGTCGTCCGTGTGCGGTTCAGGGCCGGCTTCGATCACGTATTTCCATACGCATCACCTGCAGGCTGTTGAAAAAGGCCGCCCAGCAAGGCCGCTGAGCGATGCGAGAGCGCCGCGGGCGGACTTTTTCAACAGCCTGTTAGAAAGGATAGAGACGTGGAGGACTGGAGACGTATTCTGGCTCAGAGCGTGGTCAAGCCGAAGGATTTGGCGGATCGGCTCGGTGTCGACCCGAAGGAAATCGAGGACATCGTGGGGGACTACCCCATGCGGATTACGCCGACCGTGCTGGCCACCATCAAGGAGAAGGGCGATGCGATCTGGAAACAGGTCGTGCCCGATCGCGCGGAGATGGCCGATGCGGATGCGGAAGACGATCCGCTCGAAGAAGATCTGATGAGCCCCGTGCCCCACTTGGTCCACCGGTACCCCGACCGCGTCCTCTTGATGGTCACGAATCAGTGTCCGATCTATTGCCGGTTTTGCACTCGTAAGCGGTTGGTCGGCAAACCGGGGTTCCTCAAGAAAGGGGAGCTGGACCGGGCCATCGCGTACCTGCGCGAACATCAGGAAGTGCGGGATGTGATTTTGTCCGGGGGCGACCCGCTCCTGCTGCCGGATCATCTATTAGAACGCATACTCAAATCCCTTCGCACTATTCCCCACTTGGAACTGATCCGGATCGGCACGCGAGTACCAGGCAGCCTGCCCGAACGCATCACGCCCAAACTCTGCGAGATCATCAAGAAATATCACCCGTTCTACATGAACCTGCACTTCAACCACCCGGACGAATTGACCCCGGAGGTCAAACGCGCCTGCGGGATGTTGGCCGACGCCGGGGTTCCCCTCGGCGCACAGACTGTGTTACTGAAGGGGGTCAACGACGATCCCGAGGTCATGAAGCGCTTGATGCATCAATTGTTGCTGGCACGCGTGAAGCCCTATTATCTGTATCAAGCCGACCTGACGAAGGGGACGAATCATTTCCGGACGTCGGTGGAAACCGGCCTCAAGATCATCAAGTCGCTGCAGGGCCACACCAGCGGCATGGGCGTTCCCCACTTCGTGATCGATGCGCCCGGCGGCGGAGGCAAAATTCCACTGCTGCCCGCGGACTACCTGGTCAACCTGGATGAAGACAGCGCCGTGTTGAGAAATTACGAAAACCGGACCTTCCACTACCCCCAGCCCGGTTCCGCTCCAGGACGCGAACTGCCGATGGTCGGCGCCCATCCTTCCTGGGCCTCCACAGGCAACGGCTGCGACGGAGGGGGTGAACACCTGTGACCCGTGCCGCTTCTTCAAAAGGGATTCTGCCGTACCAGCACATCACGCAGCTGATTGCCCGTAGATCCATCACCTCGGAGCATCCGATCGAGGACCGGCAAATTCAACCGGCCAGCCTGGACTTACGGCTTGGAAAGAAAGCGTACCGGCTGATCAGCAGCTTCCTGCCGGAGTTGTCGGCGATCAGCAGCCGCCTCAATGTACTCGACTTTTACCAGTCCGACCTCGTGATGTACGAGATGGACCTCACGCAGGGCGCCATACTCGAGAAGGGCCATGTGTATCTGGTCCCGCTCCTCGAACAACTGGACCTGCCGGCCACGCTCCGCGCACGCGCCAATCCCAAAAGCACCACCGGGCGGCTGGATGTCTTCACCCGCGTCGTGACCGACTTGAATGCGGGGTTCGATGAAATCCGGGCCGGCTACCGGGGCCCGCTCTATCTGGAAGTGGTGCCGCGCTCTTTCGCCATCAAGGTACGGACCGGTGACTCCCTGAATCAGATTCGTTTCGTGCGCGGCGATGCCACGGTCTCCGACAGTGCCCTGCAAAAGCTCCACGGGACCGATCCGCTGCTCTTTCATAATGCCTCGCCGCCGAAGGCGCTCCCTCAGAAGGAATTCCGCACAGATCGCGGCCTCTTCTTGCGAATCGACCTCACCGGAAGTGCGCGGGAAGACGCGGTCATCGGCTACCGGGCCAAGAAAAATAGCCATGTCATCGATCTGGCCAAAATCGGACATTACGCGGCACTCGACTTCTGGGAACCCCTGAAACGGCACCGGCAGGACAGTCTCCTCCTGGAACCGGAGGAGTTTTATATCCTGGCGTCCAAAGAGCGTATTCGGGTGCCGCCGGGTTATGCCGCGGAGATGGTCGCCTACGAAGCGGCCTGCGGCGAACTGCGCACCCACTATGCCGGCTTCTTCGACCCGGGGTTCGGGTATGGAGACGGCAAGATGCGGGGCACTCAGGTCGTCCTGGAAGTCCGCCCGCACGATGTCCCGTTCCTCATTCATGACGGGCAAACCTTCTTCAAAGTAGTGTATGATCGGATGCTCACGGTGCCGACACAGGTATACGGGACGGCGCTCGGCTCGTCATACCAACGGCAAGCCCTCACCCTCAGCAAGCACTTTAAGGCCTAAACATGGCACCACCCAGCGACCTTCCAGATCCCTCGACCCGTCCGTCCAGACCCTCCTCGAATCAGGAGGGCCCCGAAGAAGACAGCGGCTCGGACCGCCAGGCGCATGTCGCCGGGATGATGGTCGGCACAGCCTTGATGTTCATCGGCTTTCTCGACGTGTTCCTCTCCATCAGCGGAGGGTTCGAAATCAACGTGGTGCCGCTGCTGATCTATTTCAGCGGCATCGCCGTCTGGGCCAATGCCGTGGTCGAAAATCCGACGATTCGTTACTCCCTGATGGCCGGATCCGTCCTGATCAGTCTGGCATTTTTCCACTATGGCGAGGTGCTGTTCTGGCACAAGCAGGTGGTGTTCTGGTCCACCGTCGTCGTAGTGATGTATTTCATGTTCAACGAGCCGAAACAGGCGACCTGAAGAGCCGCGCACCGTATCCATCCTAGGAGCAGGCCGGTGAATTCATCGCTCCTCCGCCCTCGCCGATGACCATTGCCGTCATCATCCCGGTTCTCAACGAAGCCCGCGGTATCGGTCAGACCCTTTCACACACGGCCACACTCGGATTCGACGACCTCATCATCGTGGACGGCGGCAGTTCGGATCAGACGTGCGCCGTCGTGGAATCCCATGCCGGCCACCTTTCGAACAGGCCCTCACCGGCATCGCCGCCTATCCGCCTTCTGAAGGCCCCGGCAGGTCGCGCGCGGCAGCTCAACGCCGGTGCCGCCGCCAGCCAGTGCGAGGTCCTGCTGTTCCTTCACTCCGACACCCAACTCCCGTCGAACGCCCGACAGGCCATCGCCACCGCGCTGTCCGACAAGGCTTGCGTGGGCGGACGCTTCGACGTCCGCTTCGACTCCCCTCGTCCGATAGCCCGCCTCGTTGGGCGCATGATGAATCTGCGTTCCCGCTGGAGCGGCATTGCCACAGGCGACCAGGCCCTCTTCGTCCGACGGGATATCTTCGAGCGGATCGGACGCTTCGCAGAGATCCCGTTGATGGAAGACATCGAGTTCTCCCGCCGCCTCAAACGCGCAGGGCGCCTCGCCCCGCTGCGTCATCAAGTGGTCACCGCCTTCCGTCGGTGGGAACGGAACGGCCCGGTCCGCACAATTCTGTTGATGTGGACCCTCCGCTTCCTGTACTGGATCGGAGTCAGCCCCTATCAACTTCAACATTTTTACCGCAATGTGAGATAAATCCATGAGTGCTCCCCCTCCGGATCGCAAACAGCCCGCCTCGGCAGCCCTGGTGATCTTCGCCAAAGCTCCGATCCCGGGACAGGTCAAAACACGCCTCTGCCCGGGTCTGACCGAAGACGAGGCCGCCACCCTTCACGGCAGCTTCGTCCTCGACACGCTCGAGCGCACCAAGGCGGCGGTGCATAAGTTCAAACTCCCTGTCGACCGCTTTCTGGCCTGTGCGCCCTCGAGCACGCATGTGTTTTTCAGAATCATGGAAGCGCGGCATGGAGTGACGCTCCTCGATCAACAAGGCGACAACCTGGGGGACAGGATGGCGCAGGCGTTCAGTACGCTCTTCGCCCGAGGGTACCGGCACGTTTTCCTCGTGGGAACCGACGTCCCCTCTCTGCCCCTGACCCATTATCGCGATGCGGTGCAGTCTGTCACCCGGCACGACCTGGTCCTCGGTCCGGCGAAAGACGGCGGCTACTATCTGATCGGCATGACGGCCCCTCACCCCGAGCTGTTCGCGGATATTCCCTGGTCCACGGATCAGGTCACGGCGCTCACACAGCAGAAAGCGACGGCGGCGGCATTGAAGACCGCCTTGCTCCCCGTCTGGAGCGATGTGGACACCCTCGACGATCTTCACGCCTTGATCGACGACTGCGCGGCGGATAAAAAGCGCCCCAAACAGGAACGAGTGTATTCGCAACGAACGGCCGGTACGCTGGAGTTGCTCGCCAAACGCCTGCGCACGCGTGAGACCCAATAGTTTGTCGACAAACTAACTAACGACCCCGGAAATGGAGTTGTGCCCCTCATGCACAGACAGAACCGGAATACCCCGCAGGCTGCTCAGAAAGGCCCTAGCCCGCACTATTCATGAGCACTTCTGCTGCAATCGCCGATTCACGGCTACGACGGGCCTTCGGCCGGCGGGCTCGCCCCTCGGACCCTCAACGTACTGCACGAGTACGCGTCGGGTCCTCCCGGCTCCGCGCGCCGGTCTCGCCACGCGACTCGGCGATTTCGCGACGAACCGTCATGAATAATGCGGGCTAGCACGTGAAGAGGCGAATCGTGCTCGTGCCCTACGGTGAGCCTCGGCGCGATGCGAGAACGCCGCTGGCGGATTTTCTCAACAGCCTGTTCACGGAGTCCCTATGACGAAGAAAGTTGCCCTCATCACCGGCGGCGCCAAGGGAATCGGCCGCGCCATCGCGTTGGATCTCGCCGCCCAACAGTGGTCCGTGGCTATCTGCTACCGCACCAGCAACGCTGCCGCAGATGAAACCAGCGCGGCCATCACGGCACTCGGCGGGCAAGCCT
>Ga0268299_1001073_pt1 | contig 58337 bp, 55 predicted proteins | sample NOBtaG_FD_193484 | JGI IMG/M metagenome (GOLD analysis project Ga0268299, IMG submission 193484) | Activated sludge microbial communities from bioreactor in Nijmegen, Gelderland, Netherland - NOB reactor | ecosystem: Engineered > Bioreactor > Aerobic > Activated sludge | place: Netherlands...
GCTCTGTACCCTTCTCAAGCGCAGCGAAACGCCAAGAACCAGGCAAAAAAACTTGCCCTCCCAACAGCTCAGCTTCCAAATATGATCGACGAACCGGACAGCCGTGGGTCAAGCCCGGCAATGACGACGGGGGTAAACGGCGGCGTGGCGCTCAACCGGACAGCCGTGGACTTACCGCGGCAATCCAAGTTCCGTTGACGCGCGCTCCAGGTTAACCTGGATCACCGGGTCTCGCCGCTGCGCGGCGGCCCGGTGATGACGAACAAGAGCAAGAAACCAGGTCCATGACCCGCTACCTCATCCCGCGCGGCATCCTCTCCGGCCCGGCCGCCGACCGCGCCATCGCCGCCGGGTTGGCGGTGCCGCTGGCCGGCGGGCCGCTCGCCTTCACCCTGGCGGAACGAATCGCGCGCCAGGCGGGAGAAGAGGGGCAGCGGCGGCCGCTCGACCTCGCCGCGGCGCGCGGCTTTGCCGCGCCGCAATTCGATGCGCTGATGGGCGCGCGCGCGCCCTGGGCCGGCTTCGATCTGGCGCGGCCGCTCATCATGGGCGTGCTCAACGTGACGCCGGACAGCTTCTCCGACGGCGGTGATTTCGCCGATGCCGCTGCCGCGATCGCGCGGGGCCGCGCGATGCTCGATGCGGGGGCTGACATCGTCGATGTCGGCGGCGAATCCACCCGGCCCGGCGCCGCCCCCGTGGCGCCGCAGGAGGAGGCCGCGCGCGTGCTGCCGGTGGTGCGGGCGCTGGCCGAAGCCGGCGCCATCGTCTCCATCGACACCCGCCACGCTTCGGTCATGGATCAGGCGGTCTCGGCCGGGGCGCGCATCATCAACGACGTGACAGCGTTGACCGGCGATGCCGACAGCCCGCGCGTTGCCGCGCGCTCAGGCGCCGCCATCGTGCTGATGCACATGCTGGGCGAGCCGCAGACCATGCAGGCCGATCCGCGCTATGCCGACGTCACCTGCGACCTGCTCGACTATTTCGACGCGCGCCTGGTGGCACTCGACCGTCTCGGCGTCGACCGCGCGCGCATCGCCGTAGATCCCGGGATCGGCTTCGGCAAGACGGTCGAGCACAATATGCAGTTGATCGACGAACTCGCCGCCTTTCATGGCTTTGGTTGCGCAGTATTGCTGGGCGCCTCGCGCAAGAGCTTCATCGGCCGCTTGAGCCGCGGCGAAGCGCCGAAGCAGCGCCTCGCCGGCACGCTGGCCGCGCATCAGATGGGCTGGGAGCGCGGCGCGCAGATCGTGCGGGTGCATGACGTCGCCGAAGCGGCCCAGGCGCGGGCGATCTGGCTTGCCGCCTGCTGCCGGTGACTTGCCGGCCCGGGTGCTAGACCAGCCGGTCTTTCCACAGCGGCTTCTCCACCGTCCGGAGATTTGCTAGGCTCGGTTGCAGAGAGCCGCATCCGAACGTTGCGGGGGAGGCGACCGGAGCGATGGCTGGAAGCAAGACGGGGGAGTTCGTCGAACTCATCTCGCCCTTCCTGCGCCGCAAGATGGCGGAGCTGGAAGCGCGCCAGGGGCCGGACAGCGTCGCGTTGCGCGCGCTGACGCTGCAATACGTGAAAAGCCCTTTAGAGGACGTCGTCGCGCCGCGCGAGCGCCGGCGGCACTACGAATCCGAGATCGTGCTGCAGCACCGCGGCCAAAGGCTGGCCGGCGTCGAGCGGCTCTATCGCCGCACCGTGCTGCTGGAGCCGACCACCGTCTGCGCCGCCCATTGCCGCTGGTGCCTGCGCGGGCAATATCCGGTGAAGACGCTGTCGGAGGATGAAATCGTCACCGCCGCGCGCTATTTCGGCGAGGCGGCGGAATGCGCCGAGGTCGATGAGGTGCTGATCACCGGCGGCGATCCGCTGATGTCGCCGAAGCTGCTGCGCCGGGCGCTCACCGCCCTGCAGGAATTCGCGCCGAACATCCGCACCATCCGCATCGGCAGCCGGGTGCCGTTCCAGGCGCCGGAGCGCATCGACGACGACCTGCTTTCGGTGCTGTCGGCGCCGCGCCATCACCGGCTGGAGATCGGAATCAACGTCAACCACCCGGTCGAGTTCTGGCCGGAGACACGAGCTGCCCTGGCGCGGCTGCGCGCGGCCGGCGCAATCCTCTACAACCAGCATCCGCTGCTGAAAGGCGTGAACGACGATCTTGCCACTCTCTCCGCGCTCTACGCCGCTTTGCGCGACACCGAGATCGAGGCGCATTACCTGTTCCATGCCATCCCGATGCGCGGCATGAGCCATCATCGCACCTCCGTGATGAAGGGCGCCCAACTGGCCTTGCGCCTCGCCGCCTCCGGCGAGTTCTCCGGCCGGGCCAAGCCGCGCTACGCGCTGATGACCGATATCGGCAAGATCGTGCTTTACGAGGGCGCGATCCTCCGCCGCCGCACCGCCGACAATGCGATCCTGCTCCGCTCGGGCTACCGCCCCGAGGACCGCCTGCGCTGGAACCCGAGCTGGCGGATGCCCGACAGCGTCGAGCTCGACGACGAGGGTTTCATGTGCGTCTGGTACCAGGACGGCGACGACACGCCGGCCGCGCTCCCGGTGCGCGCGCTGGCGCTGGAATCCTGAGCGGCGCTATCCGGCGAAGCCGGCCGAGCGGTGCACCTCGCGCCCGCCGAGCAGGGTCAGCTCGACCTCGGTGCCGGCGATGTCGTAGGGATCGATCGCGAAAATGTCGCGGTCGAGCAGGATCAGATCGGCCCATTTGCCGGGGCTCAGTGAGCCGGTTTCCTCGGCGCGCCAGGCGGCGGCCGCGGCGTTCACGGTGTAGCCGCGCACCACGTCTTCTACGGTGATGCGCTCCTGCGGCTGGAAGACGGGATGGTCGCGGCTTCGCTCCGGCGGCTGGCGCGTCACCGCGGTCTGCATGATGGGGAAGGGGTTGAGCGTGGAGACACCCCAATCGCTGCTGACCGCGTAGGGCGCGCCGGCATCGATGATCGAGCGCCAGGGATACATCCAGCGGCCGCGCGCCTCGCCCACCAAGGGCATCGCCACGTCGGTCACCGAGGGCTCGTTGCGCGCCCAGAGCGGCTGAATGTTGGCGACGGCGCCCAGTTCGCGGAAGCGCGGGATGTCGGCCGGGTCGATCATCTGCACATGGGCGAGCTGGTGCAGGCTGGGCCAGGCGCCGTTGGCCTTGCGCGCGGCTTCCAGGCAATCGAAGGCGGCGCGCGTGGCGCCGTCGCCGATGACATGGATGTGGATCTGGAAGCGCGCCGCGTCGCAGGCGACGAAGAGCTGCTCCAGGTGGTCGCGGTCGAACATCAGCGGCGCGTTGCCGCCGGCGGCGTCGGAATAGGGTTCGAGCATCAACGCGCTGCGGTTCTCCAGAACGCCATCGAGGAAGAACTTGGCGGAGTGCATCTCCACCATTGACGTGCGGTGGTCGCGGCGCAGCGCGTCTAGCCGCGCCACGGCGTCGGCGACCTTCTCTTCCGGGAACACCTTGCCGGTGGCGCGGATGCGGACGCTGAGCTCGCCCGCTGCGTCGAGGCCCTTGTAGACCCGCATGTGCCGCTCGAACACCATGGCGTCGAGCACGCCGGTGATGCCGTGCCGGTTGCAGAGCGCCTGGCCGTAGCGCACGCCGTTGGCGTAATCGGCATCGACGCGCTTGGGCATGCGGCTGCGCACCCAGTCGACCGCGTCCTCGTAGAGCAGGCCCGTCGGCGCGCCACTATCGTCGAGCACGAAGTGGCCGTTCGTCGGGTCGGGCGTGCCCTTCCTGAGCCCGACCAGCTCGCAGCCCAGGCTGTTGATTGCGGCATTGTGGCCGTCGGACGCATAGATGTAGACCGGCCGGTCGGGCACCGCGGCGTCGAGAACATGGCGATCCAAATTGTGCTCGCCGAAGATGCCGGAATACCAGCCGACCCCGCGCACCCAGGGATCGTCCGGCCGGCTCGCCGCGAAATCGCGCACCAGGCGCTGGAGCTCCTCGACCGTGCGTGCTTCCTCGAGATTGACGCTGGTGCAGAAGCCGGTGCCGCTGTCCTGCAGGTGGATGTGGGTATCCTGGAAGCCGGGCAGCAGGAGGCGGCCGCCGGCCTCGATCATCCGCGTCCGGCCGTTGCCCAGCCCGCGGATCTCCGCGTCGTCGCCCAGCGCCAGCACGTGGCCGTCGGCGATCGCGATGGCCCGCGCGCGCGGCCGCAGCGGGTCCATGCTGCGGATGTCGGCGTTGACGATCACGAGGTCCGGTACGTTTTTGCTGCCCATGTCTGTCCCCTGGCTTAGCTCATGCGCGGCACAGTGGGATAGTGCGGGCATCGGTGTCAATTACCATGAACGAACGTTCATGATATCTATGCGCGCCAGCAGGACCATGGCGATAGGACCGGGCGATATGCGCTATGATGCCGCCATGAATCGGGATCTCATCCGCGGCGGTCGTCTTTGCGGCGCCACCGTGCGCGCTACGCGACCGGCGGCCCGCACATGACCGCGCCGGCCTTCTCGGTCATCCTGTCGACCTACAACCGGGGCCGGCACATCGTCCCCACCGTCGCCTCGGTCCTGCGGCAGGATCTGGCTGATTTCGAGCTCCTGGTGATCGGCGACGCCTGCACCGACGACACCGAGGCGGCGGTGCAGGGCTGCGCCGATCCGCGCGTGACCTGGTATAATTTGCCGCAACGCGCCGGCAGCCAATCCGGCCCCAACAATGCCGGCCTCGCCCGCGTGCGCGGCCGCTACATCGCCTATCTCGGCCATGACGACCTGTGGGCGCCGGATCACCTGACCGCGCTCGGTGCCTGTTTCGCGGCCGAACCCGACGCCGCTTTCGCCGTGAGCGGGGCCATCTTCTATGGACCGCCGGCCAGCGGCGAGCACCACGTCACCGGGCTGTTCACCGCCGCGGATGCGCCCTTGGAGCGATTCTTCTTTCCGCCGTCGTCGATCGCGCATCGCCGCGACGTCGCCGCGCGCATCGGTCCCTGGCGCCATCAGGATGAGGTGCGGTCGCATGTGGATGAGGAGTTCATGCTCCGCGCCATGGCCGCGGGGCTGCGTTTCGCATCGACTGGCCGCATCACGGTGCACAAGATTGCCGGCGGCTTTCGCTATCTTTCCTATCTCTATCCGGATTCGGCCGAGCAGGACCTGCTGCTGCGCATGATGGCCGAACCGGGCTTTGCCGATTTCACGGCGAAAGTCGTGCGCCGGGCCCGGGCTATAGGCAAGTTCATGTCGCCGCGCTCGGCCGATTTCTCCGCCTTCGCGCCGGGCCAGCTCACGCGCAAGAACCGGGCCGCCAAGGGGCTGGAACGGCCATCCCCGCAGCCGCTTCTCGGCAGGATGACGCTGCCGCCGTTCCACGGCATCGGCGGCCGAGACTGGCGCGCGATGGAAAAGACCTTCGGCCGCCGCGGGCGCTGGTCCGGACCCAGCCCCAGGCCGAAGCTGCTCCTGGCCGTCTCGGGCGGCTGGGCGAGGCTGCGCATCAAGCTGAGCGCGGAGCCCACCACGGCGCTCGATGCCCTGCGGCTCAGCATCAACGGCGCGCCGGTCCGCTTCACGCTGACGCCGGAGCGCAAGCTGCCCGGCTGGCACATCCTGCGTTGCACGGCGCGGCTGAAGCCGGACGACTGTTCCGTCATCGAGTTCGACCTGACTGGCGGGCTGCCGCTCGAGCGCCTTGTGCGCGAGGTCGGCGGGCTCGACCGCCGCATCGCGCTCGGCAAGACCACGCTGCGCCCGCTGCGCTGGCCGGGGCGGCTGCTCGCCGCCATGGGATTGCCGTGCTGAGACGGGATCCCGTGCTTAAGGAACCTCCGGCCGCGCGTGGGGCAGGAAGGCGGGACGCCCGCGCAGCCGCTCGTAATAGGCGGATACCGCCGGATAGGCCGTGCGCTCGATCGGCGCGAACAGCCAGCGATGCACGGCGAGGCCGACCGGGATGTCGGCCAGGGTGAAGGCGGCGCCGGCAATATGCGCGCCGGTTGCGGCCAGCTCTCCCTCGAGGATCGCCATCTGCTGGTTCCAGGCCGCGATGCTGTGCGCGATTTGCGCCGGGTCATTGAAGGCGGGGTTCCTGCGCACCAGCGCAACCACCGCATAGCGGGCGGCGAAACTGAGTTCGCTCGCCATCCAATCCATCCAGCGTTCGATCAGCGCGCGGGCGCGCGGCTCGGCCGGCAGCAGATCGGCGCGGCCATGCTTGGCGGCGAGATAGCGGCAGATGGTGTTCGATTCCCACAGCACGAAATCGCCGTCCTTGATGACGGGGATGAGGGCATTGGGATTGAGCGCCAGGAATTCCGGCTCCTTGGTCGAGCGGAAGCCGCTGCCCCAATCCTCGCGCGTGTAGGGAATGCCGATCTCGTCGCAGGTCCACAGCACCTTGCGTACGTTGATGGAGCTGGAACGGCCGAGAATCTGGAGCATGTGACACCATAGCGGCAGCGCTCGCTGAGGTCTATTTGGGCCGCCGAACGCTGGCGCAACCTATGGGGGTATCAACGCGCTGATATGCTCTTGGCATCACCCTTCCCCCCGCGCCCCAATTCGGCCATAACATTCTGCGACAGAATGGTGACAGATTCTCGGGGGTTAACCACTTCGCATGGCGCGCAAGCTGTTCGGGACCGACGGGGTCAGGGGCCAGGCCAATAGCGAGCCGATCACGGCGGCGACGGCGCTGACCCTGGCGCTGGCCGCGGGGGCGCATTTCCGGCGTGGGGAGCACCGGCACCGGGTCGTCATCGGCAAGGATACGCGGCTCTCGGGCTATATGCTGGAGACGGCGCTGACCGCCGGCTTCCTCTCCATGGGCATGGACGTGCTGCTGCTGGGCCCGCTGCCCACGCCGGCGGTCGCCATGCTGGCCCGGGTGATGCGCTGCGACCTCGGGGTGATGATCTCGGCCTCGCACAATCCCTACCAGGACAACGGTATCAAGCTGTTCGGACCCGACGGCTACAAGCTCTCCGACGCCATCGAGGCGGAGATCGAGCGGCGCATGGCGGAGAACGACTTCGCCAAGTCGCTGTCGCCCTCCGCCGAGCTCGGCCGCGCCAGGCGCATCGACGACGCGCCCGGCCGCTATATCGAGTTCGTGAAGTCCGCCTTCCCCAAGGGCCGCAGCCTGGACGGGCTCAAGATCGTGGTCGATTGCGCGAATGGCGCAGCCTACAAGGTGGCGCCGACCGTGCTGTGGGAACTGGGCGCGGAAGTGATCCCGGTCGCCTGCGAGCCGAACGGCACCAACATCAACAAGCACTGCGGCGCGGTGCATCCGGCCAGCATGCAGAGCCAGGTGGTCGCCCATGGCGCCGATCTGGGCATCGCACTCGACGGCGACGCCGACCGGCTCATCGTCGCCGACGAGAAGGGGCAGCTCTTGGACGGCGACCAGCTGATGGGTGCCATCGCCCAATCCTGGCACGCGCACGGCCTGCTGAAGGGTGGCGGCATCTGCGCCACCGTCATGTCCAATCTGGGGCTGGAGCGCATGCTGGGCGGGCTGGGGCTCAGGCTATGGCGTGCGGCGGTCGGCGACCGCTACGTGCTGGAGGAGATGCGCAAGACCGGCTGCAACCTGGGCGGCGAGCAATCCGGCCACATCATCCTCAGCGATTTCGCCACCACCGGCGACGGCTTGCTGGCGGCGCTGCAGATCCTGGCCCTGGCGGCGGAGAAGCAGCGGCCCTTGAGCGAGGTGGGGCGCGTCTTCGCGCCGCTGCCGCAGATCCTGAAAAGCGTGCGTTTCTCCGCCGCGACGCAGCCGCTCGACAACCCGCAGGTGCAGCAGGCGATTGCCAGCGGCGAGGCGGCGCTCAACGGCAAGGGCCGGCTGCTGATCCGCAAATCCGGCACCGAGCCGGTGATCCGGGTGATGGGCGAGGGCGAGGATGCGGCGCTGGTCGACCGCGTCGTCGCCGACATCGTGGCCGCGGTGCAGGCCGCGGCATAGATCGGCGCATCTTTCCTCAAATCATCGCCAAGGACTGACCTTTCGGTCCCACCGGTTTTTCGCATCGCCGACATTCAGGTGTGTAGGTCAAGCGATCGCACGGAATCGCTGCGATGCGGCATCGGCGCTGCCTTTGCGCCAGCGCGAAATATGGCAACATTCCCCGGCTACTGAAAAGCGTTCCCGCGACGCGCGTTTTCCGCATTTCACATCTCAAAGATCGGGGAGTTCCGATGTCCAATTCCATGAAAGGCATGAGTCTGGTCACGCTCGAAGAATTCTCCTCCGAGCAGATCGAAGCCATCGTTGCGCAGTCGATCGAGCTGAAGCGCAAGAAGCAGCAGCGCATCTTTCCGCGTGCGCTGGTCAATCGCAATTTCTGCCTCATCTTCCTGCGGCCCTCCTGCCGCACCCGCGCCGCCTTCGCCGTCGCCGCGGCGGACGAGGGCGCCAACGCCCAGGTCATCGCCAAGGAGGAGATCCGCTTCGGCCAGGGCGAGAGCGTGAAGGACATCGCCCGCGTGCTGGGCCGCATGTTCGACGGCATCGCGATCCGCGCCTACGACAATCACCTGATCGAGGAGGTTGCGGAGCATGCCGGGGTGCCGGTGTGGAACGCGCTCAGCGAGCAGCATCACCCGACCCAGGCGCTGGCCGACCTCATGACCCTGCAGGAGAACGGCATCCGCCTCTGCGGCGGGAAGATGACCTTCATCGGCGAGGGCAAGGCCAACGTCATCACCTCGCTGATGGTGGCGGCCGCGAAGGTCGGGCTGGAGCTCAGGATCGTCACCCCGCCGGGCCACGAGCCGGAGCCGAGCCTGGTCGACCGCCTGCTGGGCTGGAGCCCGCGCAACCAGGCGCGCATCCTCGTCACCAACGACCTGCGCGAGGGGCTGCAGGGCACGGACGCGGTCTATTCCGACATGTGGGTGCCGATGGAGGGCGACTGGGACATCGAAGCGATGGCGCGCGACTTCCAGCCCTACCGCCTCACCCGGGAGGCGATGGCGATGACCGAGAATCCCAACGCCATCTTCCTGCATTGCATGCCGGCGCAGCACAACTTCGAGACCGCCTTCGCCCGCAAGTTCCCGAGCACCATCGAGGTCACCGACGAGGTGTTCGAAGGCCCGCGGAGCCGCGCCATCGACCAGGCCGAAAACCGCCTGCACACGATCAAATCGGTGATGGTGGCGACCGTCTGAAAGGGTAGGGGCGCCCGCGATCTGCGCATCGCGAGCGCCCCCGCCCGCAGCTAGGCCGGCAAGCCGGGCTGCGGGATGATCAGGTCGGACAGCGCCAGGTTGGTGACGTTCTCCAGCGTCACCAGCGTGACGAAGCTGTCGGCGCCGCCGTCCTTGTCGAACTTCAGCAGGGTGTCGCCACCGCTGACCTCGACCTTGAAATAGCCGCCGGCAATGGCCTCGTCGCCGCTGATGCCGAAATCCTGGAACAGATCGAACAAGTCGATCTTGTCCTTTCCGGTCTCGAATCCGGCGATGGTGTCGCCGCCGAGATTGGCGAGATCGCCGGAGCTGTCGAGGCGATAGAGGAACAGGTCGTTGCCGGCGCCGCCGTTCATCGCATCGGCGCCGAGGCCGCCTTCGAGAACGTCGTTCCCGTCGCCGCCATTCAGGGTGTCGGTTCCGCCGCCACCGCGGATCGTGTCGGCGCCCTTGCCGCCATTGATGGTATCGGCGCCGACATAGCCGATGATGACGTTGTCGAGATCGTTGCCGTTGACCGTGACGCCGCCGCCGAGAATCGTCACCATCTCGAGATTGGCTCCGAGATTGAGATTGACGTAGGTGACGACATGGTCGGTGCCACCATTCACGGCCTCCTGGATGACGTCGCCTGCATCCACCACGTAGTAGGTATCGTCACCCAGGCCGCCGACCATCGTGTCGTCTCCGGCCTCGCCATAGAGCAGGTCGTTGCCGTCCCCTCCGAGGAGGAGATCGTTGCCGGCATTGCCATTCAGGATGTCGTGGCCGGCATCGCCGCGCAGCGTGTCGTTGCCGTTGCCGCCGTGCAGGCGATCCGATCCGAGGCCGCCGATCAGCGTGTCGTCGCCGTCCAGGCCATACAGGGCGTCGTTGCCGTCCTTCCCGTCGAGCGTATCGTTGCCGTTCCCGCCGCGGATCTCGTTCGCGAGGGCATTTCCGGTGCCGGCTGATGCGAGGCCGCTGAGGAGTTCGAGGTTCTCGACATTGCCGCCCAGCACGTAGCTGGTCAGGGTCGTCCGCACCTTGTCGATCCCCTCGTTGAGGTTCTCGACGACCTTGTCGGCCAGGCTGTCGACATAATAGAGGTCGTCGTCCTTGCCGCCCTTCATGACGTCGTTGCCAAGGCCCCCGTCGAGGATGTCGTTGCCGTAACCGCCGATCAGGGTGTCGTTGCCGCCCTGGCCGGCCAGCGCATTGCCGCCGTAGTTGCCGACGATGATATTGGCGAGGGCGTTGCCGCCACCCTCGATATTGCCGCTGCCCAGCAGGGTCAGGTTCTCGAGATTCGCCCCAAGCTCGTAGCTCACGGCGGCGGTGACTTCGTCGATTCCCTCGTTCGCGAGTTCAATGACCGTGTCGTCCTGGTCGACCAGGTCGTAATAGTCGTTGCCAGCGCCGCCGGAAAGCTTGTCGGCACCGAGGCCGCCGGCGAGCCGGTCATTGCCCGCCCCGCCGTCAAGCTCATCATCGCCGCCGCCGCCGAGCAGCTGGTCGTTGCCGGCCCCGCCGAACAACCGGTCCTTGCCGTCGCGGGCGATCAGGACGTCGTTGCCGGCGCGGCCGTCGAGGATGTTGTCGTAGTCGTTGTCGAAGATGACGTTGTCGAGGGCGTTGCCGTAGCCGTCGAAATTGCCCGCCCCGGTCAGGGCCAGGACTTCCACATTGGCGCCGTTCGGCGTTGCCAGGTCGAACGAGATCTCCGAGTTGATCTGGTCGTAGCCCTGACCTGCCAGTTCCGTGATCTTGTCCGACGTGGAATTGACGTAGTACAGATCGTCGCCGGCGCCTCCGCGCATGTCGTCCGCGCCCAGGCCGCCAAAAAGGATGTCGTTCCCGGCCTCGCCCACGAGCACGTCGTTGCCATTGCCGGCATAGAGGAAGTCGTCGCCGGCGCCGCCGTTCATCTGGTCGTTGCCTTCGCCGCCAAAGAGCTGGTCCTTGCCGACGCCGCCGATCAGGGTGTCGTCGCCTTCGCCGCCGTCGAGCTTGTCATTGCCGGCGCCGCCATCGACCCTGTTCTTGCCGTCACCGCCGTTGATGACGTTGTCGAGGGCGTTGCCGGTTCCGCTGATGTCGTCGATCGAGTTGAGGTCGAGATTCTCCAGGTTGGCGCCAAGCACGTAGCTGATGGTGCTGGAAACCCGATCGATGCCTTCGTTTGCCTTCTCGATGACGATGTCCTTGAGCCCGTCGACGAAATAAAGGTCGTCGCCCTTGCCGCCGTACATCTTGTCGTCGCCGGACCAGCCGAACAGCTGGTCGTTGCCGAGTCCGCCGAAAAGGGTGTCGTTGCCGTCCCAGCCGTTCAGCACGTTGTTGCCGTCATTGCCGACCAGGACATTGGCGAGCGCGTTTCCGGTCGCGTTGACATTGGCGGCGCCGATGAGGGTGACGTTCTCGATGTTTTCCAGGCCTGCGACGTTGAGGCTGATAAGCTGCGCCGTGCGGATCTCGTCGATTCCCTGGTTGACGCCTTCGGTGATCGTGTTGGTCGAACTGCCCAGGATATAGACGTCGTTTCCGGCGCCGCCGGCGAGCTGGTTAACACCGGCGCCGCCATCGAGTACGTCATTGCCGGCGCCGCCATAGAGTGTGTCGTCACCTTCGCCGCCGAGCACGGTGTCGTTGCCGTCGCCGCCGAGCAGGGTATCGTTGCCGAGCTGACCTTCCAGGCGATCGTTGCCGTTTTCGCCATAGAGCACGTCGTTGCCGTCGCCGCCCAGGATCGTGTCGTTGCCGTCGCCGCCAAAGGCGATGTCCTTGCCCCAGCCGCAATCGAGGATGTCGTTGCCAGTTTCGCCGTAAAGATTGTCGTCGCCTTCGCCGGCCACCAGGCGGTCGTCGCCCGCGCCGCCATAGAGCGTGTTGCTGCCGGTGCCGCCGTAAATGAAGTTGTTGAGGGCGTTTCCGATCCCGTAGGTATTGCCGCCGCCGCTGGCCATGTACAGATTTTCGATATGCGCGTATGTGGCGCCTCGCAGGTCGAAGCTGAAGCCCACGTGAATCGTATCGATGCCCTGCCCCGCGGTCTCGACGACCTTGTTGTTCGGGTCATCGACATAGTAGCGATCGTCGCCGGCGCCGCCGATCATGACGTCATAGCCGTAGCCGCCATGGAGCGTGTCGTTGCCGGCGCCGCCCTGCAGCAGGTCGTTGCCGTTGCCGCCAACGAGGGCATCGTCGCCGGTGCCGCCGATCAGCGTGTCGTCGCCGTCTTTGCCCAGCAGGTAGTCGTTGCCAGCCTGGCCGTCGAGCTTGTTGCTGTCGCCGTTGCCCTCGATGGTGTTGGCCAGCGCGTTGCCAATGCCGATCGTCGGGCCGGCGAATTGCCCGAAGGCAAGGTCTTCCACATGGGCCCCCAGCGTGTAGCTGGCCAGCGTCGTCGTCACGCGGTCGTAGCCGCCGTTGGCGACTTCCACCACCTTGTCGTTCTTGTCTTCGACGAAGTAGGCGTCATTGCCGCCGCCGCCGACCATGAGATCGGCGCCGAGGCCGCCGGCGAGAATGTCGTCGCCAAGGCCTCCATAGAGAGTGTCGTTGCCTCCGTCGCCATTGAGGATGTTGTTGCCGCTATTGCCGGTGATGACGTTGTTGAGCGTATTGCCCAGGCCACTGCTGTTGCCGGTTCCGGTCAGGGTGAGATTCTCGATGTTGAGGTAGTCGGCGAGGGCGAGGTCGATCGACTGGCCGGTGCGGATCTCGTCAATGCCCTGGCCGGCGAGTTCCAGCACGGAATCCTGGCCGGAGAGGACGTAGACGTCGTTGCCGAGACCGCCGGCGAGCGAATCGTCGCCCTCGCCGCCATCGAGGAAATCGTTGCCTTCGTGCCCGCCCAGGTCGTCGTTCCCAGTGCCGCCCAGCAAAATGTCGTTGCCGGCGTGACCGAGCAGGAAGTCTTTGCCGGCGCCGCCGGATAGCGTGTCGTTGCCGATCCCGCCAACGACCACGTCGTCGCCGGCGCCGCCATCCAGCACGTCGTCGCCCTCCTGGCCCTCCAGGTCGTCATTGTCCGCGCCGCCATAGAGGGTATCGTTGCCGGTGCCGCCGAAGAGGACGTCGTTGCCGAAGGAGCCGTCGATCCAATCTTTGCCGGCGCCACCATCGAGCGTGTTGTTACCCGCGTTTCCGGAGAGGGTGTTGTCGAGGGCGTTGCCGTAGCCGTTGATATTGCCGATGCCGTACAGGTAGAGCGCTTCGACATTGGCGCCCCGGGTGGCGAGGTCGAATGTGACTGAAGAGGCGACGGAGTCGATGCCCTGGCCAGCGAGCTCCACGATCTGGTCGCCCAGGCTGTCGACGAAATAGACGTCGTGACCGACGCCCCCCGTCATGACATCGTCGCCGGAATCGCCGCTCAACTTGTCGTTTCCGGCGCCGCCCAGCAAGATGTCATTGCCGTCCCCGCCCAGGATCGCGTCATCGCCGGCGCCCCCATCCAGCCTGTTGTTGGCGGTGGTGCCGGTGATCTCGTTGTTGAGCGTGTTCCCGGTTCCGTTGAGCGCGCCGGCCGTCAGCGCCAGGTTCTCGACATTTGCGCTGAGCACATAGTTGATGGCGGAAGTCACCTTGTCGATGCCCCCGCCGGCCTTCTCGATCACCTTGTCGCCGGTGTTGTCGACATAGTAGGTGTCGTTGTCGGCGCCGCCGGCCATGACATCGTTGCCGAGACCGCCGTTCAGATAGTCGGCGCCGCCCCCGCCGAGCAGAACGTCGTCGCCCGCCCGCCCGTCCAGGGTGTTGGATTGCACGGTGCCGGAGATGACGTTGTTGAGCGCGTTGCCGTAGGCGGACACGCCGCCGGCTCCGAGCAGCGTCACGTTCTCGATGTCGGCGATGTTGAACACCATGCCGGTGTAGTAGCCGGTCTTGTCCAGGTCCACCTCGTTGGCCGACCGGACCGTGTCGGTCCCTTCGCCGGCCAGCTCGATGACCGCGTCCTTGAAGCTCATCGGGTCGTTCAGGACATAGGTGTCGTTGCCGACCCCGCCGACCAGCACGTCTTCGTCGGCGTCGCCATTCAGGGTGTCGTCGCCGGCACCGCCGATCAGCGTGTCGTTGCCACTACCGCCGCCGATCCAGTCGTTGCCGGCGCCGCCGTCGAGCGTGTTGTCCTTGGTGTTGCCGCCGATGACGTTGTTGAGGGCGTTGCCCTTGCCGTCGATCTTGTCGTCGCCGGTGAGGGCGAGGTTCTCGACATTGGCGCCGCCGATTGAGAGATCGAAGGTGATGAAGGACTGGATCCGGTCATTGCCTTGGCCGGCGATTTCCGTGACCTTGTCGCTGACGCTGTCGACGATATAGAAATCGTCGCCGGTGCCGCCCTGCATGTTGGCATTGCCGTCGGTGCCGTCGAGGGAGTCATTGCCGGTGCCGCCCAAGAGCAGGTCGTCGCCGGTGCCGCCGTAGAGGTAGTCGTGGCCGGCGCCGCCGATCAGCGTATCATTGCCGGCGCCGCCGCCCAGCGCATCGTGGCCCGCGCCGCCATCGATCGTGTTGCCGAGCCCGTTGCCGATGATGACGTTGTCGAGCGCGTTGCCGGCGCCGTTGAGCGCGCCGCCGACCAGCTGCAGGTTCTCGACATTGGCGGCGAGCCCCGTGGAGATCGAGGAATAGACCCAATCCTCCTTGCCCTTGTTGGCCAGTTCGAACACCACGTCGCCGGGATTGTCGACGAAGTAGACGTCGTTGCCGTCGCCGCCCGCCATCACATCGGCCCCGGTCAGTCCGTTCAGCGTGTCGTCGAGGTTGCCGCCGACGAGGACGTCGTTGACGGCGGTGCCGATCACATTGGTCATGTTCGTTCTCCAAGCTCCTGGCGCGCAGACAAGGGCATTCACGCGCAGCGGGGCGCCGCAGCCTCCGCGCGTGTGGGACGATGCTTTTCGGTGGTTCGGCCAGTGCCGCGGCGCGGACCCTTGCGGGAAGCCGCGACACGTTTCAAATATTGGCCGGCTTAATGGGCGTGTTGCGGGTCAATGGCGGTCATCAATCTCGGTTCCGTCGAAAAATTTGCGGGACCCTAAGCGCGGCCGATCAGGAGATTGTCAACTCCCCATCAAAAGCCACTCAAAAGACCCGCAAAAGCGCATCTGCTGTGGTGCTTCCCACAATCTGACCGGACTCCGCCAGTTCAGCATCTGTAGCGGCCCCGCGCCGCGCCCGCCGGCTCCCTGGCAAGCCGTTGATATCCAAGGTGCCGCGAAGGGGAGCAGCCGCCCGTCAGGCGGCGCCCGCAGTGCAGTTTATGGAGCGGCGCGAATCAGTCCGCGATGCTTGGCAAATCCATTTGGATCGCAAAGTGTTAGCGCTCGGTGCGCTGGCCTTGATCGGGACAGGGTGAGTGCTAGAACCAGCCGAATTGGCGCAGCACCAGGGCGGTGCCGAGGCCGATGGCGATGGTCGCCAGCAGGTTGCGGGTGAGGAGCGACGTGGCGATGGCGGCAATGGTGGCGAACAGATCCGGATTGAGCCATTCGGCGCCGTTGGGCGCCGCGTCGAGGTGCAGCGCCGCGGGCACGATGATCGCCGTCAGCACCGCGACCGGCGAATGGGTCAGCGCGCGCTCGATGATCGCCGGAATGCGGATGCGGTCGGCCATCAGGAACAGCGGGCAGCGCAGCACCAGGTTGATCAGCGCCATGCCGAGGATGATGATGGCGACGCTCACGGCATCCTCCGCGCCGCGACGATGCGGTCCACCGCCACCGCGCCGCAGATGGCGGCGAGCGTCGCGATGGTGAGGCCGAGATTGTGCGGCAGGAAGGCGAGGGCGGCGGCCAGCACGCCGGCGATCGCCGCCGCGGCGCGGGCACCGGGCGTGGTCAGCTTCTGCACCACCATGCCGATGAAGGTGGCGATGGCGGCGAAGCCGAGGCCGGTATCCTCCAGCCCGGTGACCTGGCTGCCGGCGACGATTCCGAGCAGGGTCCAGAAATTCCAGTTGAGATGCATCGCCACGACGGAGCTGAAATACGCCCAGTGGCTGAGCTCGTGCCGGCCGAGCCGCCGATAGCGGTCTTCCATCGCGGCGAAGGTCTCGTCGGTCAGTCCCGCCGACAGCACGAAGCGCCAGGGCAGCGACAGATGCCGCACATAGGGCACCAGCGCGGCCGCGTAGAGCGTATGGCGCAAATTGAGGATGAAGGTCGCCAGCCAGATGGTCCAGGCGCCGGCGCCGAGCGCCAGCAGCGAGATGGCGACGAATTGCGCCGAGCCGGAGAACACGAACAGCGACATCGCCATGGTCTCGAACGGGTGCAGGCCCTGCGCCGTCGCCAGCGCGCCGAAGATCACGCCGAAGGGCGCCGCGCCGACCATGAAGGGGAAGGTGACCTTGAGGCCGTCGCCGATCTCGGCGCGCAGCGCGGCGCGCCGGCCCGACGGCGTAAATTGGGACCCCGGCGGCAGCTCGGCCGCGGCGGGCACGCTCGAGCCGTCAGACAAGGCTGAAATCCGCCCGCTTCTTCTCGCGCGCCAGCTTGGCGACGATGTCGAGGCCGCGCGCCACCGTGTCGATGGAGCAGGGGGCGCTGATGCTGATGCGCACGCCGTTGCGGACGTTGCGGGACAGCGAGAAGCTGCTCGCCGGGCAGACCGCGACGCCGCGGATGCGCGCCTGCAGGGTGAAGGAATCCGCCGGCCATTCCTCCGGCAGGTCGAGCCAGCCGTGCATGGCGTTGGGATGCGCCTGGTAGGGCAGGCCGGCCAGGATCTCCTTCGCCATCGCCTGGCGGCGGTTGCATTCATCGCGCCGCTTGGTCGAGATGCGCTGGCCCTCGCCGTTGTCGATCCAGCGCGCGGCGATCTCCGCGGCGACCGGCATCGCCATCCAGGTGGTGGAGCGCACCGCATCGCTCATCAGCGCGCCGTCCTCGGTCAGCACGCCGAGATAGCCGACGCGCAAGCCCGGCGCCATGGCCTTGGAGACGCTGGTGCAGAACACGCCGAGTTCCGGCGCGTGGGTGATGAGCGGCTTCGGCGCGCCCGGCACCAGGAAGCCGTAGACGTCGTCCTCGACGATCTTCACGCCGTAGCGCCGCGCCACCTCGGCGATTTCGCGGCGCCGGAACTCGGGCATCACGGTGGAGGTCGGGTTCTGCAGATTTGGCACGCAATAGAGCGCCTTCACGTTGCGGCCGCGGCAGGCGGCCTCGAAGGAATCGGGCAGGATGCCGGCCTCGTCCATCGCCAGCCCCTGCACGCGGAAGCGCAGGAAATCGGCGAGCCGGCGCAGGCCGGGCCAGGTCAGCGCCTCGGTCAGCACGGTGTCGCCGGGCTCGGTCAGGGCACCCAGCGCCGCCGTCATCGCGTGCTGCGCGCCGGCGGTGACGAGGACGCGCTCGGGATCGATGTCGAGGCCGCCCTGGGCCAGGAACCTGGCGCCGGCCTCGCGATGCGGCCGGCTGCCGCCATTGGCCTGGTAGTTGAGCAGCGTGCCGATGCCCTGCTCTTCCGACAGCTCGCGCAGCACCTTGCGCAGCATGCCGTCGTATTCGCCGCCGGCATCGAGATCGGTCGGCGTGTTGATGCTGAACTCGATCAGCGCGGCTTCCGGCGCGGCAAGCAGGGCGGCGCCCGGTATCGGCGCGGTGGCGCGGATGGTGCTGCGCACGGCAATGTCGCTGCGCACGAAGGTGCCGCGGCCGACCTCGCCGCCGATCAGCCCGCGCCGTTCCGCCTCGCTATAGGCGCGCGTCACCGTGCCGACGGTGCAGCCCAGGCGATAGGCCAGTTCGCGATGGGTGGGCAGGCGGTCGCCGGGCGAAAGCCGGCTGCTGCGGATGTCGGAGGCCAGCGCATCCGCAATCGCCAGATAGCGCGGCCCGCGTTGGTTCGTAAGATCGGGGAGCCAAATTGTCATGGGAACAATGTTTCCGTTGACCGGATACAATGTCAAGAACAATATCGCGGCGCAGGGAGGCAATAGAAGAAATTGTATCTATTTCTGCCGCTGGAGAACTAAGATGTATCGGTACACTGCGCGCGACAAATCGGGTTCCTTCTATGTGCGGCCGGTGCGCCGCAAGACCGAAAGTGGGTTCGTGAGCCGCGGGGTCGACCTCCTGCTCCGCTGGGCCGAGCGCACCCGGCAACGCCGGCACCTGGCCGAGCTCGACGATCGGCTGCTGCGCGACATCGGCCTCAGCCGCGCCGAGGTCGAGGCCGAGATCTCGCATCCGTTCTGGCGTCCAGAAGTCTGATCCTGCGGCATTTCGCCGGGCGGCGGGCCGCGGCCAACCGGTCGCCGCGTGGTGACCTGGGGACTGACCATGTACGTGCCGGAACAGTTCAAGTTCGCCGAATCCGCCGCGGTCGCGCTGATGCGGGACAATCCCTTCGCGGCCCTGGTCAGCCACGACGCGGCGGGGCTGATGGCGACGCATCTGCCCACGACGGTGAAGCCGGACGGCGACAATGTCGTCATCGAGGCGCATCTGGCGCGCGGCAATCCGCATTGGCGGCGGCTCGCCGCGGCGCTGGCGCCGGAGGTCATGATGATCTTCGGCGGGCCTGACGCCTATATCCGGCCGGGCTGGTATCCCGCCAAGGCGGAGGACGGCAAGCAGGTGCCGACCTGGAACTACGCCATCGTCCACGCCTTTGGCACGGCCGAGATTGTCGATGACGGCGCCTGGCTGCTGCGCCATGTGCGCGAACTCTCGGAGCAGCAGGAGAGCCCCTATGAGGTGCCGTGGCGCACCGGCGACGCGCCGGCGGGCTACATCGAGGCGATGTCGCGCGGCATCGTCGGCCTGCGCGTGAGCGTCACGCGGCTCGAGGCCAAGGCGAAGATGAGCCAGAACCGCGCCGCGCGCGACGCTTTGGGCGCGGCGGCCGGACTCGAAGCGCGCGGGCAAGGCGACGATGCGGCGGTGGCGGCAATGATCCGCGCCCTCCGCCGGCCGGACGGGGGAAGCGCATGACCGCCGAATCCGCGCTCGCCTTCGCCATCGGCATGTTCTTCCTGGCGCTGTCGCCGGGGCCGGGCCTCGCCACCATCCTCTCCCGCGCGCTGGCCTCGGGGCCGCGCGCCGGCCTGGCGGTGACGGCGGGATTGGTGGTCGCCGATTTTGCCTTCATCGCCATCGCCATGACCGGCCTGACCGCGATCGCCGCCACGCTGGGGCCGCTGTTCCAGATCGTCAAATATGCCGGCGCCGCCTATCTGGTCTGGCTCGGCTGGCGCGCCTTCCGCAGCAAGGGCGCGACGCTGGCCGTGGCGCCGCGCGGTGGGCAGGGGCCGTTCATGGATATCGGCCTCGGCTTCCTGGTGACGCTCGGCAATCCGAAGGCGATCCTGTTCTACGGCGCGCTGCTGCCGACCTTCCTCGACATGAGCCGCATCGGCGTCGGCGATGTCCTGCTGCTCTGCGCCATCGTGGTCGCGGTCTCCTATGCGGTCTATGGCGGCTACATCTTCCTGGCCGAGCGCAGCCGCCGCCTGCTGGCTTCGCGCGCCGCGGCGCGCGTCTTCAACCGCCTCAGCGGCGCGATCCTGGTCGGCGCCGGCATCGCCGTCGCCACGCGCTGAGATCCATTTTCCGCAACTGGGAGAACTGCTTTGGTATCCTTGCCTTTTTATCAGGTCGACGCTTTCACCTCGTCCGCGTTCGGCGGCAATCCCGCGGCGGTGATGCCGCTCACCGAATGGTTGCCCGATGCGACGCTGCTGGCCATCGCGGAAGAGAACAACCTGGCGGAGACCGCCTTCTTCGTGCCGCAGCGCAATGCCACTGGTGGCGAGGACTTTCACCTGCGCTGGTTCACGCCGGTGGTGGAGATGGATCTGTGCGGCCACGCGACGCTGGCGAGCGCCGAGATCATCCTCCACCACCTGCAGAAAGGACGCGACAAGGTCGCCTTCCACACCCGCTCCGGCGTGCTCGCGGTGACGCGCGACGGCCAGCGCCTGACGATGGATTTCCCGACGCGCGACAGCGCCCCGGCGCCGGCCGCCGAGATTCCCGCGGTCGCCAAGGCGCTGGGCGCCGAGGTGAAGGACCTGCATCGCGGCTGGACCTATCTCGCCGAACTGGCCGATGAGGATGTGGTCCGCGAGCTGAAGCCCGACATGGGCGCGATCGCCGCGCTGCCCCTCGGAATCATCGTCACGGCGCGCGGCGCCAAGGCGGATTTCGTCTCGCGCGTCTTCCTGCCCAATATCGGCATCCCGGAGGACCCGGTCACCGGCGGCGCGCATTGCATGCTGGCGCCGTACTGGTCGGCCAAGTTCGGCGGCCGCGAAACCTTCTACGCCCGCCAGGTTTCCAAGCGCGGCGGCGAGTTGTGGCTGGCGCTCGAGGGCAACAGGCTGCGGATGTCGGGCCATGCGGTGCTGACGATCACCGGGCAGTTCCATATCTGAGGGCGGCATGCTCGTGCCGCTGTCGACGCTCGCGGCCTTCGGCACCATTGCCCTCGGCATGGTGCTGACGCCGGGGCCGAACATGGCCTATCTGGTGTCGCGCACCTTGTGTCAGGGGCGCCTTGCCGGGCTGATGTCGCTGGCGGGGGTCGGGCTCGGCTTCGTCGTCTATGTGCTGCTCGCGGCTTTCGGCATCACCGCTTTGCTCTTCGCCGTGCCGCTCGCCTACGACGTGCTGCGCCTGGCGGGGGCGGCCTATCTCGGCTGGATGGCGTGGCAGGCCTTGCGGCCGGGCGGGCGCTCGCCATTTCAGGTGCGCGATTTGCCGGCGGATTCGCCGCGCCGGCTGTTCGCCATGGGCCTCTTCACCAGCCTGCTCAACCCGAAGGTCGCGGCGCTGTACCTGTCGCTGCTGCCGCAATTCGTCGATGCGCAGGCGGGCGCCATTCTCGGCCAGACGCTGCTGCTCGGTGCCACGCAGATCACCATCAGCCTCAGCGTGAACGCGCTCATCGTGCTGTCCGCCGCGGCGGTCGCCGCCTTGCTGACGCGGCGTCCGTTCTGGGCGCTGGTCCAGCGCTGGCTCATGGGCACGGTGCTGGCGGGGCTCGCCTTGCGCATGGCCTGCGAGTCCGGCCGGCGCTAGCGGGCGCGGTTTCAGTTCCGGCTTCGCGCGGTTCCATTGTCTGGCGAAGACGGCAAGATCCGCGCCGCCTCCTGGAAAATCCTTTCCAATCAGCGTGCTCGGATGCCGAAAAGCGCCGGCCGCGACCGCGCGACGCTTGCCCGCCCGGCGGGATTCCGGCTAATAACCTGTGCCCAAGCCGACCGGGGTTCCGGCCGGCGCGGGCGCGGGTTTCAACCAGCTGCGATCGGGCGCCCGACTTCCATGGCCATCGGCAAGGACCATCAATATCTGCTGCCCGCCGGGCTGAAAGACGGCCTGCCGCCGGACGCCGCCTTCGAGGCGGCGATGGTGGAGCGCCTGATGGCCGCCTTCGCCGCCTGGGGTTATGACCGGGTGAAGCCGCCGCTGCTCGAATTCGAGGATGCGCTGCTCTCCGGCATGGGCGAGGCGATGGCCGCGCACACCTTCCGCCTGATGGACCCGGTCTCGCAGCGCATGATGGGATTGCGCGCCGACATGACGCCGCAGGTCGGCCGCATCGCTGCCAGCCGGCTGAAGAACGTGGCCAGGCCGCTGCGCCTCTCCTATGCCGGCCAGGTGCTGCGCGTGAAAGGCGAGCAGATGCGGCCCGAGCGCCAAATCGGCCAGGCCGGCATCGAGCTGATCGGCGCCGAGAGTGCCGCCGCCGATGCGGAGGCTGTGCTGCTGGCGGCCGACGCGCTGCGGCAGGTGGGCATCAACGACCTGGTCGTCGATCTCAACGCGCCGATGCTGGCGGTCTCGTTCCTGCGCGACAGCGGCTTCGCCGATCCGGCACCGCTGATCGCCGCGCTCGACCGCAAGGACGCGGCGGCGGTGAAGCAATTGGCCGGCAAATTGGCGCCCGTGCTGCAGCGCCTGATGGCGGCGGTGGGCGCTGCGGAACAGGCGAGCAAGGAACTCTCCGGCATCGAGTTGCCGAAAGCCGCCGCGGCACAGCGCGACCGCTTGATCGAGGTCGCCGCGCTGATCCGGGCCGCCGATCCGGCGCTGGCGCTCACCCTGGATCCCACCGACCATCGCGGCTTCGAATACCATACCGGAATCACCTTCACGTTCCTGGGCCGCAGCATCGCCGGCGAGTTCGGCCGCGGCGGGCGCTATGTCAATCAATCCGGCGAAGACGCCACCGGCTTCACCCTTTATCTCGACAGCATCCTGGCGGCGGTGCCGGCGCCGAAGCCGGCGCGGCGCATCCTGCTGCCGCGCGGCGCCTCGGCCGAGGCGGCGCAGCGCTTGCGCGCCGAAGGCTGGGTCACCCTGCACGCGCTGGACGGCGCGCCAGGAGACAAGACGGGAGACGAAAAGGAAGCGCGGCGGCTCGGCTGCTCGCATCTGTGGCGCAACGGCGCCGCGCAAATGCTGTAAGGAATCACGGTATGGCGAACGTAGCGGTCATCGGCTCGCAATGGGGCGACGAGGGCAAGGGCAAGATCGTCGACTGGCTCTCCGAGCGCGCCGACGTGGTGGTGCGCTTCCAGGGCGGCCACAATGCCGGCCATACGCTGGTGATCGGCAACAAGACCTACAAGCTGAGCCTGCTGCCCTCCGGGGTGGTGCGCGGCAAGCTCTCGGTCATCGGCAACGGCGTGGTGGTCGATCCGTGGGCGCTGCTGAAGGAGATCGAGACCATCCGCGGCCAGGGTATCGACATCAATCCCGACGTGCTGGTGGTGGCGGAGAACGCCGCATTGATCCTGCCCTTGCACAGCAAGCTTGACCTCTTGCGCGAAGAGGCGCGGGGCACGGCCAAGATCGGCACCACCGGGCGCGGCATCGGCCCGGCCTATGAGGACAAGACCGCGCGCCGCGCCATCCGCGTCTGCGACCTCGCCGACGGCGCGGCGCTGAAGGACAAGGTCGATGCGCTGCTGCTGCATCACAACGCGCTGCTGCGCGGCCTGGGTGCGGAAGAGGTGAACGGCGCGGAATTGATGGCGCAGCTGCGCGAGGTGGCACCGAAAATCGCGCCGTATGTGCGCAGCGTGTGGCACCACTTGGCCGAGGCGCGCAAGCGCGGCGACCGCATCCTGTTCGAGGGCGCGCAGGGCGTCATGCTCGACGTCGACCACGGCACCTATCCCTACGTCACCTCGTCCAACACCGTGGCGGGGCAGGCCTCGACCGGTGCCGGCATCGGCGTCGGCGCCGTCGGTTACGTGCTCGGCATCACCAAGGCCTATACGACGCGGGTCGGCTCCGGCCCATTCCCCAGCGAGCTCACCGACAAGATCGGCGAGACCTTGGGCGAGCGCGGCCGCGAATTCGGCACCGTCACCGGGCGCAAGCGCCGCTGCGGCTGGTTCGACGCGGCTTTGGTGCGGCAATCGGCCAAGGTCGGCGGCATCACCGGCATTGCCCTCACCAAGATCGACGTGCTCGACAGCTTCGAGGAATTGAAGATCTGCGTCGGCTACGAGATCGGCGGCAAGCGCTACGACTACCTGCCCGCCGCCACGCACCTCCAGGCCATCGCCAAGCCGGTCTACGAGACGATGGAAGGCTGGGCGGAATCGACCAAGGGCGCCCGCTCCTGGGCCCAGCTCCCCGCCACCACGATCAAGTATGTGCGGCGCATCGAGGAGCTGATCGAAGTGCCGGTGGCGCTGCTGTCGACCTCGCCGGAGCGCGACGACACGATTTTGGTGACCGATCCGTTCGCGGATTGAGCTGCGCCGAGTGTTTGTTCGTCACCCCGGCCACCGAGCCGGGGTCCATGTTTCGGCTGCTCGGTGCGGCGGCGCGATGGATCCCGGCTCAAGGCCGGGATGACGAGCGAGAATCAGTGCAATCGTGCACCCGCTCGGATTGCCTGTGTCATAGATGGAATGCCTGGCGCCACTCCATAGGATTGCACTGCGCGGATTCCCTTAGCGTTGCGATTGCCGGGTCGACCGATGCCGGATAGCTTCGCAGGAAGACGGAGGAATTCATGGCTGAATCGCTTGCCGATCTCGCGCGCAAGGCCTTGGCCGATGTCGAGCGCGTGATAGGGCGGCTGGATGCTGGCGGATTCGACTCCTTCGCCCGCGCCATCGCTGCCGCCAGGCGCATCGCTCTGCATGGTCTTGGCCGCGAGGGGCTGCAGATGAAGGGGCTCGCCATGCGGCTGCATCACCTCGGCCTCGATGTGCATGTGGTGGGGGACATGACCCTGCCGCCGATCGGCGCCGGCGACCTGTTCCTCGCCTCCGCCGGGCCGGGGGATTTCGCCACTGTGGCGGCGTTGGCCGAGATCGCGCGCAAGGCGGGGGCGCAGGTCGCCATCGTGACCGCGCAGCCGGGCGGCAATCTCGCCAAGGCGGCCGATCACGTCCTGCACATCCCGGCGCAGACGATGGCAGATGACCGCGCCGCGTCCTCGGTCCTGCCGATGGGCTCGCTGTTCGAGCTGTCGATGATGCTGGTCTTCGAACTGCTCGTGCTGCGCCTGAGCGACCTCAAGGGCGAAACCGCCGAAACCATGCGCGCCCGGCACACCAACATGGAATAGGGCGCCGCGATCCGGCACGGGCTACGTAGATCTACGGATTGCGCCGCTTGCGCCCGGTCCTAGGATAGGTCGATCGCCAGCATCAGGTGTGGACCATCGTGGCTCGATCCGGTCGGACCAATCCATATGCCAACGCGCGGGTCCCGCGGCCCCGGCGATCGCTGGCGCTCTGCCTGCTGCTGGCGCTGGCGCTCGCCCTGCATCTCGCGCCGGGAACGATGGCCGCGGCCTCCGATTGTGCCTATGCGGTGTCGTCGGAGAATCCGGATGGCGGCTGCGGCACGGATCGCCATGCGGCGACCGCGGATTGCCATGCCGCGAGTTCCTGCGCGCTCTACGCCCCGCTCGAAGCCGCCGCGCCGGTCGTTGCGTCGGCTGGTGGCGGGTATGCACTGCCGCCGGCGCGCGTCGTGGTGACCTGGAGCGCGCGCCCGCCGCTGCAACCGCCGCAGGCCTAGTTCTCTTCGCGGATTCCCGGTGCCGCGCCGCGACTATTCCGTTGCGCGGGCGCGGCGCCATTGCACATCAGGAAGAGGACAACACGATGTTCATCCAGAGACTTCATTGCACGTCGCATATCCGGCCTCTCGCGCGACGCGCGTTCGGCGCGCTGGTTGCGACGCTTGCCCTCGCCGGTACCGCGGCGGCGCAGGATACCGCGTCGCTCCCGCCCGTCGGCGGTTACGTCTACACCGCGGACGAGTTGGGCAATTCCATCAGCATGATCGACCTTGCCACGGGCGCGGTTGCAACCGTGCCGGTGGCCATCGCGCCGCACAACGTCCAGGTCACGGCGGACGGCGCCACGCTGCTGGCCGTCGGCACGCCGCCGACGGCAACGCACGGGCATAATGATTCTGGGCATAGCGATTCCGGGCATGCCGAATCCGGCGGCGGCCAGGCGGATCACGGTTCCGCTGGCGCGGGCGCGCTGCTGGTCTTCGCGGCCGATGCGCTCGCGGCGGGTCCGCGCGCGACCATCGTCGTGGGCGAGCATCCGGCCCATGTCGTCGCCGATCGGGCGGGGGCACGTGCCTTCGTCTCGCTCTCCGGCGAGAATGCCGTTGCCGTCATCGATCTCGCGCGCGGCAAGATCACCGGGAAGGTCCCGACCGGGCGCTATCCGCATGGGTTGCGGATCAGCCCCGACGGGCGGGAAATCTATGTGGCGAACGTGGAGGAGGGGAGTGTCTCGGTGCTCGATACCGCGACGCTGACCGAGGTCGCCCGCATCCCCACCGGCAAGGCGCCGGTGCAGGTCGGGTTCACACCGGACGGCGCGCGCGTCTACGTCTCGCTGCGCGACGAGAACGCGGTGGCGGTGATCGACACCGCCAGCCGGCAGGTGGTCGCGCGCATTGCGGTCGGGCGCAACCCGATCCAGGTGCATGCGACGCCGGACGGGCGCTTCGTCTACGTCGCCAACCAGGGCAGCGCGTCCCAGCCGGCCGATACCGTCTCGGTGATCGACACCGCGGTGGAGGCGGTGGTGCAGACGATCCGCACCGGGGACGGCGCGCATGGCGTGGCGGTGAGCGCGGATGGGCGGTTCGCCTTCGTCACCAACATCGGCGACGGCACGGTGTCGATCATCGACATCGCTGCGCAGGCGGTGACGCGGACCATTCCGGTCGGCGCGGGGCCCAACGGCATCAGCTTCCGGAGCGGGCAGCCATAATCGCCCACCCCAGCGGCAGAAGGAGCCGGGCCCCCCGACCGGGCGGGCCCGGCATCCGTTACCCTCCGTTAACCAGTTCCCGCCATAACCTACTCTCTGGCCCGGGAATCCGGGCCGGTGCCGGGCAGAAGGCTCGGCGCGAGCATATGGCGCAAAGCGCGGGCGGTTATGGCGGACGATCAGATCCTTCTCGAGGGGCGGTACGAGATCAAGGCGCGCGAGCGCCTGCCGAAGCTCGATTCCCCCTCCGTCGAGGCCTTCGCCGCGCAGGACCGCAGCGATCCGGGCCGCCAGCTCTTCGCCCTCATCCCGCCCGGCCATCTGCCCTGCCGCTATCTCGGCCTGCTGAACAAGAAGCCGGTCCAGGAGGTCCCGGCGATGTGGCCGCGCGCCGGCGGCATCATCGACTGGCCGATCGGAAATCCGGCCAATGCCGCCAACGCGGTCTGGGGCCGCCGCCCGGCCCTGATCTACGACATCCCGAAGGGCGAGCGCGCTTTTCCGCCCGGCAAGCCGCGTGAGCCGATGACCGAGGCGCAGCTGGTGCGCCTGGTGATCACGCCGCTGGTCCAGGCGCTGCAGGAATTCGCCGCCATGGGCGTGCCGCACCGGGCGATCCGGCCGGAGAACCTGTTCCACCAGGTCGGCGGCGAGGGGCCGCTCCGGCTCGGCGAATGCTTCAGCATGCCGGTGGGCTTCGCCCAGCCTGTCATCTACGAGACGATCGAGAACGCGATCGCCGATCCCTATGGCCGCGGCAGCGGCGTGGTGGCCGACGATCTCTATGCGCTGGGCGTGCTGCTGCTGACGCTGCATATCGGCCGCGACCCGACCGAGGGGATGAGCGAGGAAGACGTCATCTCGGCCAAGATCACCGCCGGTTCCTTCGCCGCGCTGGCGGGTCGCGAGAAGCTCTCCACCACCATGGCCGAAGTGCTGCGCGGCCTGCTGAACGACAAGGCGGCGGACCGCTGGTCGCTCAATCAATTGACCGGCTGGTCGATCGGCCAGCCTTTCTCGCCGACCATGCCGCATCTGCCGGCGCGCGCCGCGCGGCCGCTGCGCTTCGGCGATGCCGACCACATGACCAAGCCGGCCCTGGCCCATGCCATGGCGCGGCGCTGGCCCGAGGCGCTGCGGCTCATCGATGCGCCGGATTTCGAGAACTGGCTGAAGCGCAGCTTCAACGACGAGAAGGTCAACGAGCAGCTGACCAAGATGGCGATAGCCGCCGGCGGCGTCGGGCCGGGCTCCGCCGCCAAGGACCGCTATCTGTCGCGCATCATCATGTGGCTCAACGTCCAGTCGCCGGTCTGCTACCAGGATTTCCGGGTCAACGTGACCGGGCTCGGCACCGCGCTGGCCGAGGCGATGCAGCGCCAGCAGGGCCTGACCGCCTTCGCCGACATGCTCCGCGGCCGCCTGCCGCAGCTGTGGATGAACGAGCAGCCGAGCCTCAACGCCGGCCAGCTGCAGACGCGGCGGATCCTGGAGGAGGTCGAGAAACACATCGAGAAGGCCGGCGCCGGCTACGGTCTGGAGCGCGCGCTCTATGAGCTCGATCCGCTCACGCCCTGCCGCTCGCCGATGATCGCCGATTTCTATGTCACGCACCTGAACGATCTGCTGCCGGCGCTCGATGCTGCCTTGCCGGGCCTGGCGCCGGAGACGGTGCCGATGGACCGCCACATCGCCGCCTTCATCGCGGCGCATCTGCGCCGCGGCACCGATCATGAGCTCGGCATGCTCAATTCGGGATCGAAAAGCGGCGACGGCGAGGTCGAGCGCCGCGTCGCCGTGCTGCGCCTGCTCGCCGTGGTGCAGGCGGCCTATCCCAACCGCAAGCTGCCGCGGCTCGCCGAGGCGATGGTAGTCATGCTGACACCGGCCCTGGAGCGGTTCCATCACAAGGTGGCGCGCACCGCGGCGGAGAAGGAGATGCGCGCACTGGCCAAGGATTGCGACCTCGCCGGGCTGGCGCTGGTCTTCGATCCCGAGGGGCCGAACCGCCGCGCCGACGAGCTCGGCTTCACCGCGGCGCGGCGCGCCTACCAGCATCTCCTGAAGGAACAGAAATGGCTCGAGGAGGGCGGCCTCACCCATCCGCTGCGCACCCAGCCGGTCGGCCAGCGCGCCGCGGCGGTGACCTCGGCCTTCATCGCCAGCGCGGCGATCGCCGCCTACAGCGTCTTCGTGATGTTGTGAGGGCGTGATGGCGGCCAATCCCAAACCATCGCAAACCAACGCCCCTGCCGCCGGGGGCGGCATGCCGTTCAAGCCGGCGCTGCTGCTGGTGCTGCTGCTGCCCGTCGCCGTGATGATGGCGCCCACCGCCATCGTGCTGCTGGCGGCACTGATGCCGACCTATGCCGCGCGGCTGCTCGATTCCTCGCCGGGGCGCTTCCTCACCTGGACCATCCTGGGGATGAACGTGGTGGGCGCGCTCTATTTCCTGCACGAGCTGTGGTCGCTGGGCGAGGATTTCGGCGTCGTCGCCATGGTGCTCGGCGATCCCATCGGCTGGCTTGCCGTGCTGGCCGGCGCCGGCTGCGGCTGGCTGCTCTATCTCGGCATGCCGGCGATCACCGCGCGCATGGCGCACACCCAATCGGCCCTCCGCATGCGCCGCTGCCGCCGCGACCTGGAGAAGCTGGTCGAGGATTGGGGCCCGGGCGTCGCCCGCAAAGACTAAAAACCGCCGACGCAAGGCTTGCCGGCGTCGGGGAACTTCGCGCCGATGCGCCTTCAGCGCGTGATCGGCGCGTTCGGCGCCGGCGCTGGTTGCCGCAAGGACGGACGATCGAGCCGCGTCACGCCCGGCGCAGCGCCGCCCTCGACGATATCCGCGACCAGCCGGCCGAGGACAGGGCCGAACTTGAAGGCGTGTCCGGCGCAGCCGACCGCGACGATCAGCTGTTCCCGGCGGTCGACGACGAAGTCGACATCGGGCGTCATCGTCCATGGGTGGCGCTGCGTCCGGCTGACCTTCGGCTCGACCGCCGGCATGCGCCCGGCGAGCCAGGCGAGCAGGCGCCGTTCCTCCGCCGGATCCGGCGCCCATTCGGTGACGTCGGGGAGCCAGCCGGCGGCGCCGGCATCGAAGGCGATCTTATAGCCGATGCCCGGAACGGGATGACCGTACATGCCGGTCTCGCCCTGCGGCGGCCACTCCGCGAAGCCCGGGCGATCGACCAAGGCGGGCGCGTCGAGGAAGGTGACCTGCGCGACGGCGGGCGCCAGCGGTAAGTCCAGGCCGAGGCCCTCCAGCAGATCCTTGGCCCAGGGTCCGGCGGCCACCACGACCTGCGCCGCCTCGAAGCTCCGCCCTTCGGTGCGCAGTTTCACGGGAGCGCCCAATTCCAGGCCGACCACGCGTTCCGGCGCGACATAGGCGACGCCGGCATTCATGGCGGCCTGCAGCAAGGCCGCCATGCCCGCATCGGCGATGACGGTGCCCGCCTGGAGCTGGAACAACCCGATCTCGCCGCGGCCGAGCACAATCTCCGGGAAGCGGTCGCGCAATCCGGCGGCGTCGACTTCCGCGATCTCGGCGCCCGCTTCGCGCACCGTGCGTGCCAGATCCTCGAGCTTGCCTTGCGGGCCGAGATCGACTTGGCCCGTCAGGTGCAGGATGCGCCGCCCGGTCTCGGCCTCGAGCCGGCGCCAGCGCTCGATCGCCTCGATCGCCAGGTCGACATAGAAGGGATGGTCATAGGCGATGCGGATGCTGCGCGAGGCACCGGTCGACGAGGTCGCCGGATGGCCGCTGCCAAGCCGGTCGAGCAGCAGGACAGCGTGGCCGCGCCGCGCCAACTCGCACGCCGTCGACAGGCCGAAGATCCCGGCGCCGACGACCGCCACATCGTAAGTCACGTGCCCCCCTGCCTGCAGCCCGTCTGCGAATGCAGCTACCAGAAATCGGACCGTATCGGCAACCGGCCGCGTCCGCCAAGTCCGGCGCGCGACCTCAAACGCGCTTTTCTTGCGCGGCCTTCTTGAGGTCCTCGGCCATTTCCTTGGCCAGGGCCTCATGCTCGTCGGGCGGCAGGGCGTCGAATTCCTCCTTGGTCAGCCCGCGCGCCTTCAGCCAGTTTTCGATCCAGCGCTCGACTGGCGATTTCTTCACGTAGGAAAGGAATGTCTCTTCAGGAGACGGAATCTTGCCGGTGCCCTGCTTCTGCTGCGCCGCGCCGCCCGCGACGCCGCCGATTCCGTCGATGCTCATGCCGTCCTCCCTGGGTTCCATCTTGCGGCGGGCAAATTCTGCCGACGCGCACGCCGTCCCCGGAGGGCAAGCAAGCGGAATGCCAGGGCAGGGAGGCTGCACCCACAAAAAGAAACGCCCGGGGCAGGCCCGGGCCATTTCGTGCCGGGAGAAGAAGGCGGCGTGCAGGCCGATTTTATGCCGAACGCCCGGCTGTAAGAATTTCGGCGTATCCCCTTTAGAATTCCTCCGGTGAAGCAGAACCAGGGCGAATGCCATTCCCGTTCATCCAAGAGTGGGCGGTTTGCCCGGGTATCCCCAGGCGTCGGCAGACGACCGCCAAGGCACTCTTCTCGCCACCTGGGTCATATCCGGCAAGTCACCTGCGGTGTCGCGTGCAGAAATGCGGTCTCACGCACGCCCCTCCTGGGGAGCGTCAGCCAGCCTCTCCGGCATCGCAAAGAAGATTGGGATCGGCGGCGTCACCGGGCGAACCACGCCGCCGACGATCACGGCGACGAGTGTTCCCTCGTATTTGAACAACGGGAAAGTGCCTCGAATCTCCTGTATGATCACCGGGCGATCGATGACGTAGCGCAGCGAGTCCACGAAGGTGCAGACGACCTCGTCACTATTGATGAGTCGGACGGCTGCTTGGGGCGACAGGCCCCCGCGCATGTGAGACAAGGCGTCGTCGATGTGCTCCGCTGCGTTGCAAAACAACCCCTGCAGCGCACGTGTGGGGGCTTCCGCCAGGACTTTGCCCTCGTGGGCGGAAAATAGAGCGGCAATCGACGCCACGACGAGGCAATATGAGGCCCAGCGGCGAGCCGCCGGCGGTGAAATCCGATCATCCGGCATTGTTGGCAGCCTCCCCAAGAAGTGTTACTGATTCTGGCATTACCCGGGTCCTTAGTAACGAGCGTGTTCCGATGGGCTTCCGATATTTCGCCGAAATTCCTGCGGCGGATCGGCGGGCCGGGCGGTTATTGTGAACCGTGCTGAGATCGTGGAAGCCGGCAATCGTTGCTGGGGATCAGGAGATGGAGCCTCAATCGCCGCCCACCGAATTTTCAATCAATGGGGTGCGGGTTGATCTGAGCAGAGAGTCCCTGCGCGGCCCCGATGGCGGGATGGTGCCGGTGCGGCCGCAAGCCTTTGCGACGCTGCGCTACCTGCTGCAGAATCCTGACAGACTGGTCACCAAGAGCGAACTGATGCGCGTGGTGTGGCACGGAACGTCGGTCACCGACGACAGCCTCGTGCAATGCATTCACGAAATCCGCCGCGCACTGAGGGACGAGCGTCATGAGGTCCTTCAAACAGTACCCAAGCGAGGCTATCGGATTGTCCTGCCTGAAAGGATGAACGCGGCGACGCCGGCGAACAGGGCTTCGCTCGCCGTCCTGCCATTCGCGAATCTCAACCGCGATCCGCAACAGGACTATTTCGTCGACGGGCTCGCGGAGGATCTCATAACCGGCCTCGCGAGGATCCCGGGGCTGTTCGTCATCGCCCGCAATTCGTCATTCGCGTACCGGAGCGAGCCGCGAGATGTCCGCCGTGTCGCGCAGGAATTGGGTGTTCGCTACCTTCTGGAAGGCAGCGTCCGGCGATCCGCCGATCAAATTCGCATCAACGGACAGCTCGTGGACGGCCAAACGGCAAGCCATGTCTGGGCGGGCAAATTTGGTGGTGCGGTCGCGGACATCTTCGATCTGCAGGACCAGCTGACGACGCAGATCGTCGGAGCAATCGAGCCCTCCATCCGCCGTGCCGAGATCGATCGTGCGCGCCGGAAGCGGCCAGACAGCCTCGATGCGTACGACCTCTACCTGCGTGCCATGCCTCACGCGCATGCGAATTCTCCGACCGAGACGGACGAGGCTTTGCGCCTGCTTCATCTTTCCCTGAAACTCGATCATGGTTATCTCGCCGCGCATGGCTACGCCGCGTGGTGTCACGAGCAGCGATACTTTCGAAACGGCTTTCGTCCGGAAGATCGCGCTGCCGCCCTCGAACACGCCGATACCGTGCTCGGGATCAATTGCGACGACGCAAACGCGATCAGCATGGGGGCGTTTGTCCGGGGCATTCTGACACGCGACTATGATGGCGTAATCGGCGCGCTGGACCGCGCTCTGGCGATGAACGAGAACTCGGCGTTGGCGTTAGGCTTCAGCGCGCTGGTGAGCTCGCATAGCGAGCGCTACGCCAGAGCAGTCGATCACGCCCTGAAGGCGCTCCGGCTCAGCCCCCTCGACGATCCCCTGAACTATCATCCTTACTGCGCGCTTACGCTCACCCACCTGTTCACAGGTCAATTCCTGGAGGCGGTGAAATACTCGAGCCTGGCGGTTCAGGCGAATCCGGGCTTCAGTGTCGCGCATGTGTATCTTGTTGCCAGCCAGGTCGGCCTCGGCAACGCCGAAGCCGTGCACGCGGCCGCGGACCGCCTGCTGGAGGTAGCTCCAACGTTCTCCGTGGACGCTTTCGTGCGCATGCGCCAGTTCCGCCCCTCTTTGATGGAGGGGCTGGCCGCCGCGCTGAGGCGGGCTGGTCTGCCGGAACGTGCGGCCGCTGAGTAGCGGCCTTGGCCGGCCAGTTTGGCTTCCGGTGATGACGTCGTCGTCCGCAAGCCCTGCTCCGGCTCCGCCGGCGCACCCGGTACGCGGGGACGCGAGCCTCGGAAACACCGGCAGACTTCGCCTGCCGGCCCGAAATGTATCGGGATCCTGACGCTTTCCAACAGCCGGAGTGAATCGCCCGCGGACGGGCCCGGGCATTCCGCGGTTGCAGAAGGGCCGGGCGCTATTCGCTCGCCAGCTTTTCCTCGATGGCGGCGTTGCGGATCGCGCGCTGCACCTTGTCGAAGGCGCGCACCTCGATCTGGCGCACGCGCTCGCGGCTGATGCCGAATTCCGTCGAGAGATCCTCGAGCGTGGTCGGCTCGTCCTTCAGCCGGCGCTCGGACAGGATGCGCCGCTCGCGCGGGTTCAGCAGCTTCAGCGCGTTGTCGAGCAGGTGCTTGCGGCGGCCGAATTCCTGGCTCTCGGCCAGCTGCGTCTCCTGGCTCTCGCCTTCGTCGACGAGCCAGTCCTGCCATTCGCCGTCGCCATCGATCTTCACCGGCGCGTTCAGCGAATGGTCGGGCGCCGCCATGCGCCGGTTCATGCTGACGACGTCGTCCTCGGGCACATTGAGGCGGGTGGCGATCTCCTTCACCGTGTCGGGGTGCAGGTCGCCTTCCTCCAGCGCCTTCAGCTGGCCTTTGACCCGGCGCAGGTTGAAGAACAGCTTCTTCTGCGCCGCGGTGGTGCCGATCTTCACCAGCGACCAGGAATGCAGGATGTATTCCTGGATCGCGGCGCGGATCCACCACATCGCATAGGTGGCGAGGCGGAAGCCCTTGTCGGGGTCGAAGCGCTTGACCGCCTGCATCAGCCCCACATTGCCCTCGGAAATGACCTCGGACATGGGCAGCCCATAGCCGCGATAGCCCATGGCGATCTTGGCCACCAGGCGGAGATGGCTGGTCACCATCTTGTGCGCCGCCTCGGGGTCCTGATGCTCCTGCCAGCGCTTGGCGAGCATGAACTCCTCGGTCGGTTCCAGCATCGGAAACTTGCGGATTTCCGCCAGGTAGCGCGACAGGTTGCTATCGCTGACTAAACTCGGAAGGTTTCGTGCCATCTCGTCCCCTTATGGCGGCTAGGCGCCATCATAGAACAGCTCTGTCTCCCATCTATTACGAATGCTGCAGGGCAGCAGATTGATCCCCGCATACCTGACTGGAGCCGTCGGCTGTTAATGTGAGATAAGCTTACATTGCGGCGAATTCAAGGCGGGCGTCGTTTTTCCTCCGCCGCTGCTGACCCCCTCCCCCGGAACGGGGGAGGGTTGGGGTGGGGGCGGCCGGTGCACCGCCCGCAGAGCCTTCGCTCGTTGCCCCCTCCCTGGCCTCCCCCGTCCCGGGGGAGGAGAAGCGGGCGACTTACCTCGCCAGCATTCTTTTAAGTTCAAGCAGATCCGCCGGCAGCTTCGATTCCCAGCGCATCGTCTTGCCGGTGCGGGGATGGGCGAAACCCAGCACGGTGGCGTGCAGCGCTTGGCGCGGAAAGTGGCGGGCGAACTCGGCCGCTTCCGGCGGCAGCTTGGACCGTCGCGCCGGGGTCACCTTGCCGTAGACGCTGTCGCCGATCAGCGGATGGCCGATCGCCGCCAGGTGCACACGGATCTGGTGTGTGCGCCCGGTCTCCAGGTTGCAGGCAAGCTCCGCGGCGCCCAACCCGAATACCGTGAGCGTGCGGTAATGCGTGACCGCGGTCTTGCCGCCGCTCTTCACGATGGTCATGCGCTTCCGGTCGATGCCGTGGCGGCCGATATTGCCCTCGATGGTGCCGGATTTGGGCGAGGGCAGGCCCCAGACGAAGCAGCGGTATTCGCGCTCGATGTCGTGCGCGGCGAAGGCCTCGCTGAGCGCGTGATGCGCCGCGTCGTTCTTCGCCGCCACCACGAGCCCGCTGGTGTCCTTGTCGATGCGGTGGACAATGCCCGGCCGCTTCACCCCGCCGATGCCGCTCAAGGACTCGCCGCAATGGGCGATGAGGGCGTTGACCAGCGTATTGTCCGGATTGCCGGGCGCGGGATGCACCACCATGCCGGCCGGCTTGTCGATGACGATGAGGTCCTTGTCCTCGTAGACGATGGTGAGCGCGATATCCTGGCCCAGCGGCACGGCCGCCTCGGGCGCCGGGATGACGAGCGCGAGTTCCTGGCCCGGTTTGACCCGGTAGGAGGCCTCGTCTATGGTCTCCGGCGCGCCGCCTTCGCCCGCGCTCATGCGCAAATTGCCCTGTTCGATCAGCGCCTTGATGCGGCTGCGCGAGAGCTCCGGGTGACCGGCGGCCAGCGCCTGGGCGAGGCAGCGGTCGACCCGCTCGCCGGCCTCGGTCGAGCCGACGATGTGGCGGGCGGTTTGGCCGCCTTGTATTTGGCTCTCTGTGGGGTCGCCGCTGGCGGTCATCGGGTTCCTGTTGGGGATGGTAGCGTGTCGGACGGAAGAGCTTCCAGCGATGACGTAGCGCGGCCGGCCCGGCTGCTCAAGGCCGTGGTGATCGGCCTCGCCATCGTGCTGGCGCTCTGCGGCATGGTCATCGCCGGCACCATCGTCTATCGCGCCGTCAACATGCCGGAGCCGAAGGCGGTCAATTTCGGCGTCTCGCCCTTGCCGCTGCCGCCCGGCTGCAGCGTCGACTATGTCGAGGCGGAGGGCGACCGCCTGATCGTGCAGGTGGGCGGCAACGACACCTGTCGGCGCGTGCTGATCGCCGATCTCAAGACCGGCGCGCTGATCGGCCAGTTCCACTTTCCGAACGAGTAGACCATGAACTTCTGCAGCGACAACGTGACCGGCGTGGCGCCCGAGATCATGCAGGCCCTGGCCGAGGCCAATCACGGCACCGCCTGGCCCTACGGCAACGACGATTGGACGCGGCGGATCGAAAGCCGGCTGGCCGACATCTTCGAGCGCAAGGTGCGCGCCTTCCCCGTCGCCACCGGCACCGCGGCGAATTCGCTGGCGCTGGCCTGCATGTGCCCGCCTTACGGCGCCGTGCTGGCGCATGAGGCGGCGCATGTGATGGTCGACGAATGCGGCGCGCCGGAATTCTACAGCGGCGGCGCCAAGCTCATCCCCGTCGCCGGCGCGCACGGCAAGATGACCGAGGCGGGCGTCGCCGCCGCGCTCGCCAGGTGGCGCTCGAGCGATCCGCACCAGGTGCCCCTCGCCGCCATCAGCCTGACCAACGCCACCGAATCCGGCACCGTCTATCGCCCGGACGAGGTGCGCGCCATCGCCCGCCTCGCCAAGGCGGAGGGAATGCGCGTGCACATGGACGGCGCGCGCTTCGCCAACGCCATGGCGTTCCTTGGCGTGCCGGCGAAGGCGGTGACCTGGGAAGCGGGCGTGGACGCACTCTCCTTCGGCGCCACCAAGGGCGGCGCCATGGCGGCGGAGATGGTGGTGTTCTTCGACGACAAGCTGGCCGAGAGCTTCGCCTATCGCCGCATGCGCGCCGGGCACTTGGTCTCCAAGATGCGCTTCGTCTCGGCGCAGCTGAACGCCTTCCTCGCCGACGGGCTGTGGCTGAAGCTGGCGCGCCATGCCAACGCCATGGCGCAGCGTTTGGCGCAGGGCCTGCTGCGCATTCCCGGGGCACGGCTGCGCGATCCGGTCGAGGCCAACGAACTCTTCGTCGTGCTGCCGGCGGCGGTGATCGCCGGCCTGCGCGAAGCCGGCGCCGAATTCTACGACTGGCCCGGCGAGCCGAACCTGATCCGCCTGGTCACCGCCTGGGAGACCGACCCGGCCAAGGTCGAGCGCTTCCTGAAGGTGGCAAGCGAGGTCGCGGCCCGGGCCGCCTGAGTGCGGCATTTCGCCCCGGATGCAGACACAATCTTAACCAAGTTCGGCAAGACTCCGGGAATCGCATTGGGCCGGATCGTTTTTGCATGCTGGTATTCGGTGGAGAGCGGGCGACGCTCGGCGCATTCCTGGGGTCCCTGGCTGCCCGGCTGCAGCTCCCCTGGGGGCGGCGCGCCGCCTTGGCCGCCGCCAAAGCCGGGGTGCTGAGCGCCGGCGATTTGCGCCTGCGCGGCGCGGTCGACGCCATGGAGGACGGCTTCGGCCTGTTCGATGCCGAGGACCGCATCATCCTGCACAACGCCGCCTTCATGGACGAGGGCAGCCGCAAGGCCTTCGGCGACGACGTCACCGGGCGCAAATTCGAGGAGATCGTCCGCGCCTTCGCCTATCACGACATGCCGGCGGCGGCGGATTTCGACCGCGAGGCGTGGATCGCCCAGCGCATGGAGCGCCACCGCAACCCGCCGCCGCACCCGATCGAGGTGAAATGGAGCGGCGGGCGCTGGATGCGGATCAGCGAGCGGCGCACCGCCGATGGCGGCTATGTCGGCATCTGGACCGATATCAGCGCCTTGAAGGCGCGCGAGGCCGAGCTGCAGGCGGCCAAGGAGGCGCTCGAGCGGCGCGAGGCCGAGCTGGTGGCGCTGACCCGCGAGCTGGAGCTGGCGCGCAACGCGGCGAACGAGGCCAATCGCGGCAAGTCGCAGTTCCTCGCCAATATGAGCCACGAACTGCGCACGCCGCTCAACGCCATCAACGGCTTCTCCGAGCTGATGCTGGGCGGCGCGCTGGGCCCGGTCCAGCCGGCGGCGTATCGCGACTATGTCGCCTATATCCATGAAAGCGGCGCGCATCTGCTGTCGCTGATCAACGACATCCTCGACCTCTCCAAGGTCGAGGCCGGCAAGATGGAGCTGCAGGTCGAGGCGGTGCCGGCGGCGGAAATCGCCCAGGCCGCGATCGAGGCGGTGCGCACCATGGCGGCCGCGCGCGGCGTGGCGCTGACCGCCGCCATCGACCCGGCTTGTCCGGTGCTGCACGCCGATGCGCGCGCCATCCGCCAGATCCTGCTCAACCTGCTGTCCAACGCGGTGAAGTTCACCCCCGGCGGCGGCGCGGTAACGCTGACCATCGCCGCCGGCCCGGCCGGCGCCGAGATCGCCATCGCCGATACCGGCATCGGCATGAGCGCCGAAGAGCTCGACACGGCGCTCGAGCTCTACGGCCGGGTCGATTCCGTCTTCGTGAAGACCCAGGCCGGCACCGGCCTCGGCCTGCCGCTGGCCAAGGCGCTCGTCGAGCTCCATGGCGGCCGCCTGACCCTGAGCAGCGCCAAGGGCCGCGGCACCACCGCGCGGGTCAGCCTGCCCTGGTTCGCGGGGTTGCCGATCTCTCTTGCTGGAGACAATCCGGCTTAGTGCGCGTCGTAGCCGGAAAGGTCGCGCGCACCGGCGCCGCCGCCGGCGAATCGCCGCGCCTTGCGCAGGATTGCAGCGGGGATGTCGCGCGCCAGCAGCGCGCGGTGCCGCAGGCGCAGGCCGAGCCCCGGCTTCAGCAGGCTTTCCACCTCGCGCACGCCGTCGCCGACGGCCGGCTGCGTCGCCGCGCCGCGATTATGCGCGATGCAGCCGGCAACCATGCGCCAGCCGCCCTGCGGATGCGGATGGGCGCCGAGCCGGCAATATTCGACCGCGAGGCCGGTCCGCGCCATCAGTCGATGCAGCGAGGCCGGGGTGAAGAAGTTGATGTGGGTGACCGGCTCCGAGGGCGCCGGCGGGCGGCGCCAGATCTCGACCGGCACCTCGACATACATGGTGCCGCCGGGCTTCAGCAGCGCGGCCAGGTCCTGCACCAGACGCACCGGCTCGGTCACGTGTTCGGCGACATGGCTGCACAGGATCGCGTCGTAGCGCGCCTGGGCGTCCAGGTCGGTCAGCGTCGCGCCGACCTGCTTCACGCCGGGAACCGCGCTGCCGCTGTAATCGGCGACCTCGCATGCGGCCCCGGCCTCGGCGAGGCTGCGCACCAGGCGGCCGTCGCTGCCGCCGTAATCGAGGATGCGCGCGCCGCGCACGTCATCCAGGTGCGGCGCCAGGATGTCGAAGATGCGCCGCGTGCGCAGCGTCTCCCACGGCGTGTCATAGGGCACATAGGCCTTGGCGCGGGGCAGGCCCTTGGAGAAGGCGTATTTGGCGTCGACGTCGGCGCTCGACGGGCGCGGCGTGTAGAGCACGAAGCCGCATTCCTCGCACAGCTGGTAGACGACGCTGAATTCCTCGGCGTCCGGCGCCCAGACCTGGAACAGGATGTCGAAGGCGCGCCGGTGCCAGCCGGTGACCCGGTCCGCCTGGGCGCGGCGGAAGGTGCGGCGGCCGATCGGCCGCCAGGCATGATGGTCGCAAACCGGGCAGTGCGGATTGTCGATCATGGCCGCGTTCCCCCTGGAGTCCGGTGGGCCGCCCCCGATGCTGCGGGCAACCGCGCGCGAGTCAAGGGCGCCGGGGTACAATACGGCCCCGCCGGCGCGGTTCCCGCCGCCCGGTAAGCCGTTGAACCGTCTCGTGAAACGGGTGGAAAGGCGGACCGCCGGAGAAATCCCGCGCCGCCGACAAATCGCTTGATTGCCGCCCGCGCATCCCGTATCAACTGCGGCGGCCCGGTTCCCGGGCCCCCACCAGCGCCGCGACCCCATCGTCTAGTGGCCTAGGACATCAGCCTCTCACGTTGAGAACACGGGTTCAAATCCCGTTGGGGTCGCCAGTCTTCTCAATAGCTTAGACTTCGCCGCAGCCCGGTCGCCATCATTTGGCTACTTTGTGGCTACAATCTCCCGGGGCTGATTTGCTGGTGCTCCCGCGACGGACTCAGCGGCCTACCCGTCGTCCGCTCACGATCCAATGAGACGATTTCACCCCAAATCAGAGAGGGGGAAAGACGATGCCTGCTTCCTCGAACCAGAGCGCTACCACCAAATTCGTCCTCGAACTCGACGGCGTCCGCGTCGGCCTGCTCGCCTGGGCCGAGGGCGGCGAAGCGGTGGGAGATGTCGTCGAGGTCTCGCTCGGCGGCGGCAACATGCAGAAGAAGCATGTCGGCACCGTCCGCTGGTCACCGATCAAGATCTCGTTCGGCATCGCCATGGGCCAGGTGCTCTATGACTGGGTCAAAGCCTTCCTCGCGCTACAGGCGGCCCGGAAGGACGGCGCCATCATCGCCTTCGGCGCCAACGGCAAGGCGCGCTGGCGGCTGGACTGGAGCAACGGGCAGATCGTCGAGATCCGCTTTCCCGGCGGCGACGGCGCCGACCGCAGTGAGGGGCTGATCACGCTCATGATCCAGCCGCAGGGCACCATGTTGCGCGACGCCAAGCAGGAGCTGGCGCTCGCCGGCCTGCAGAAGCCGAAGCGCTGGGTGCGCGGCAATTTCCGCGTCGCGCTCGACAACATCCCCGGCGACACGCGCCGCATCCTGCGCACCGGCGACGTCGTCGTGCGCCGCACGATCACGGAATACCGCGACGGCGCCTCGCGCTTCCCCAGCATCATCCTCGGCCCGCAGAAGATCTCCGACTGGCTCCTCACCTTGCCGGAAGGGCAGGCAAGCGAATTCGCCGCCTGGGCCGAGGATTTCCTGGTCCAGGGCCATTCCAGCGATGCCGACGAGCGCAACGGCACGTTCGAGTATCTCGATCCCGCCATGCGCCCGCTGCTGACGCTCAGCTTCAAGCATCTCGGCATCTACCGCCTCGCGCGCGAAGGCGACGCGGCGGACAAGAGCGGCGTCACGCGGATGAAGGCCTATCTCTATTGCGAGGCGCTGGATCTCGACCGCCCGGCGACGATCAAGAGTGCCCCGAAACGGCGTCCGCGCAAGGCCGCGCCGAAACGCAAGGCGCGTAAGGCGACTGGCAGATAGTTGCCGGCCAGAGCGGCTTTGAGAAAATGGGCTCAAACTACGTATCTATTGAGCTCCACGCGGCCCCTGAACTCGAGGAAACTCCCCTGCAACGATCGACCTTGATCGTTTTCACCGTTGCGGTGTCCTGCCTCGTTGCCTTGGCGGCCGGGTGCAGTCAGGCGCCCTCTGACGCCGCCGCGCGGGGCGGCAATGTCTCGCCGTTGCCTGATCTCAACACGGTCGAGGAATGCCAGCGGGCGGATCTTGGGCGGTATTGGGGCTCGACCTTTCGGTTTCACCTCTACGATTGCTGGGCCAATGTCACCTTCAGCGAGTCGGGAGAAGTTCTGGCGTTCGAGGCGGACGATGTCGCGGCCTGCGAGCGCGTCCTGGGTGCGTGCCGGCCATGAAGGTGAACGTGGTCGTGCTGGTCGCCGTGTGGAGCAGGCGGTAGGCGCGCTCGCGGCTGGTCTTGCGGCCACCGCGGCGGAGGTGGCCCGACTCCCCCGGCGCCTCCGCAAGTTCCATTGATCTTCCCGCCGCCAGAGGGTTCAATGCGGCGTGCTTCGCCGTCGCGCGGCCGGTCGGCCGCCGTCCCGCCACGCCTCGAGGGAATCCTTGCCCGTCTGGACTGACCCCGCCAAATGCGACTCCCGGCTGGTTCTCGCGCTGCATCAGTGGTGGTGCGCGAAGGGCGGGGCGGAGAACCTGCCCGATCGCAGCGCGGTCGATCCGATGGAGATCAAGCACCTGCTCCCCAACATCATGATCGCCGAGGTGGAGCATGAGCCGTTCAGGATAAAATACCGCCTGTCCGGGACGAAGGTGACGGAGATCACCGGCCTCGACGTGTCGGGGCACTATCTCGACGAACTGCTCAGCGCCGAGCCGGACCAGCCGTGGCCCCAGCACTATCTCACCGTCTATCAGTCGCGCCGGCCGCTCTTCGGCCTGACCACGGTGCCGATCGCCAGCGGCGGCATGGTCGATTACGAGTTCGGCATCTTCCCGCTGCGCAAGGGCGGCGAACGGGTCGAGCAGTTCATCGCGCTCGAAGACTATTTCCGCTTCCAGGGCACGCTCGAGCAGATCGAGCCCTGGCGCGTGAAGCCGCGCTCGCAGGGTTAGAGCGGCTGCCAATAGCGCCTGATGCCGGCGTCGCTCGGCCTACAGTCTCGGCGGGAACACGCGCGCTCCTCGGGCTGTTCCTACCCTTGGATCGAGGAACACCCGATGTCGCAGCCTTCATTCGCCAGCCGCGCGCTGCTCGTTGCCGCCGTCTTCGGCATCCTCTACCAGATTGCCTATGGCCAGCGACCTTCCGTTGCCGCCGTGTTCCCCGCGGCGGGGGCCGGCCGCCCGCGCCGGTCACGCGCCGATGACAGGTTGCACCCCTTTGCGCGGGAGCCGAAGCCGGACAATGCGGGCGTGATCGACGTGGCCGCCGAGCCGGGTGACCGGGGACGTGACGCCGAAGCGCCCGGCGAGATGAGCGCCGCAGGCTGGAAGGACATCCTGATCCGCACCTATCAGAGCATCCCGGGCGACCGGGTCTTCGCGCTCGCCGCCGGTGTCACTTACTACGTGCTGCTGTCGCTGTTCCCGGCGCTGACCGCCTTGGTCTCGATCTTCGGCCTGTTCGGCGACACGCGCGTGATCGAGGCGCAGATCGACAGCCTTGCCGGCATCATCCCGGCCGACGCCCTCGGCATCATCCATGAGCAGCTCGACCGCCTGGCGGCGCAGGGCGAAGCCACGCTCGGCTTGGCGTTCCTCCTCGGCCTGGCTACCTCGCTGTGGACGGCCAATGCCGGCGTCAAGGCGATGTTCGATGCGCTCAATGTGGTCTATGGCGAGCGCGAGCGGCGCGGCTTCGTCAGGCTCAATCTGCTGTCGCTGCTTTTCACGGTTGGGCTTCTGGTGTTCACCCTCTTCGCCCTGGGCGCGGTGGTCATCCTGCCGACGATGCTGAACCTGCTGTTCCTCGGTGGCGACACCGAATGGCTGATCGCCTTGCTGCGATGGCCGGCCCTGCTGGTCGTGGTCGTGCTGGGCCTCAGCGTCATCTATCGCTACGGCCCCAGCCGCGCCGACCCGAAATGGCGCTGGGTCAGCTGGGGCGGCGCGGCCGCCGCCAGTCTCTGGCTCATCGTGTCAATGCTGTTTTCCTGGTACGTGGCGAATTTCGGCAACTACAACGAGACCTACGGCTCATTGGGCGCGGTCATCGGCTTCATGGTCTGGGTCTGGCTCTCGGTGAGCGTCGTCCTGCTGGGCGGCGAGCTCAACGCCGAGATGGAGCACCAGACCGCGCGCGACACCACCACCGGCACGCCGCTGCCGCTGGGGATGCGCGGCGCGGAGATGGCCGATACGTTGGGCGCGGCACAGGATTAGATCGGCTAATCCACCTGCTCCCCGTCCCAATACCCACGCACGCCGCCCAGGTCGAACACGCAGCGTTCGGTGCGCAGCCCGTTCACCGCCATCTTGTTGGAGTGCGGATAGACGCAGACGTCGTTCGCGTCGCGGGCGCCGATCATCAAATAGCGGCAGGGGCCCTGGCCGCTGTTGAGGATCGAATGGCCGATGCGGCGCCCGGCCGGGAAGCAGACGTAGTCGCCGGCCCGCATCGGATGGCGTTCGTCGCCGAGCAGCAGCGTGGCCTCGCCTTCGAGCATCAGGGCATGCTCCTCCTCGGCCATGTGGTAGTGCAGCGGCGCCAGGCGGCGGCCGGGCGCGGGGGATTCGATCAGCATGCCGACGCGATAGCCGGGGCCCATTGCGGCAAAGGTCAGGTGCTGCGCAGCGCCGCCGAATTTCGTGCCGATGCTGGTCTGCTCGATCTCGACATCGGCGGAGGCGATGGGCGGCTTCGGCGCTGGGTGCGCGGGGGCGGCGATGTCGATGGACTCCTCGGGCAGCTTCGCGCCGGGCGGCAGGCCGGTCTCTTCGCCCGCCCAGTAGTTGCGTTGCGCGCCGAGGTCGAGGATGGTGCGGCCGAGCGCCCGCACCAGCACCTTGTTGCTGTCGGTATAGACCGCCACCTCGTTCGGATTCTTCTCGCCGACGACGACGTAGCGGCACAGCGCGTCGCTTTCGTTGACCAGGCAATGCCCGGCCCGCTGCCCGGCGGGGAAGCAGGCATAGTCGCCGGGTTTCATCGCATACCGCTCGGCGCCGAGGCGCAGGGTCGCGCTTCCGTCGAGGATGTAGAGATGCTCCTCCTCGAAGATGTGGTAATGCGCGGGCGAGCTCTGCTTGCCGGGGCCGAGTTCCTCGATCGCGACGCCGATCCTGTACTCATCGCCGAGCACGGCGCGGGTCAGATGCCGGTATCGGATCGCGAAGCGCGGCACGTCGGACCACGCGGTCCAGGGAATGTCCTGCGCGGCGATGGGCTTCAGGGGCGCGGTTTCCGGCGGCATGGAATCCTCGTCTAACGTGAGAGATCCGGCGATCTTCACCGCTATCCCGGACAAGTCCCGGCAGCAGCGCTACGGCGTGTCCGGCTCCAGCTTGGCTGCGGCGAAGGCATCGCCGGCAGCGGTCTCGGGGGCCGCCTCGTCCGGCGCGGCGGCGCCCGCCCGGGCGACGAGATAATCCGAGATGCCGTGCGCGATCTCCTCCTCGCCCATGATGATGCGGTTGGCGCCGAGCCGGGTCAGATACTCGACCTCGGCGTCGGTGTGGGCGCGGGCGATGATGTCGAGCGTCGGATTGGCGGCCCGCGCGCGCTCGATCAGATTGCCGCTCTCGAACGGATTGGGCACCGCGCTGATGAGGAACCGCGCCTGCGCCAGGTTGGCGGCCACCTTTACGCCGGGCTGGGCGGCGTTGGCGACGATGACCTCGATTCCGTCCTCGCGCAGCGCGTCGGCGATCGCCGGGCGCTCCTCGATCACCAGGTAAGGCTGGCCCATGCGGCCGAGCGTCTTCGCCACCCGGCTGCCGACCCGGCCATAGCCGACCAGCACCGCATGGCCGGTGAGCGCGGTGGCAGGCAGTTCCACTTCTTCGAGCGCCGCCGGCTGCTGCGCGGGCGCGCCGGCGGCCTCGCGCGATCGCGGCGACGCGGGCAGCAGGCGGGGCAGGGCATAGGACAGCAGCGGGTTGACCAGGATCGAGAGCAGCGCCCCGGCCAGGATGAGGTCGCGCCCCGCCTCCGGCAGCAGCTCGAGCTCGATGCCGAGCCCGACCAGGATGAAGGAGAACTCGGCGATCTGCGACAGGGTGAGGCCGAGGGTCAGCGCCGCCTGCAACGGATGGCCGAACAGCCGGGCGATGGCGAAGACCGCGCCGATATTGCCGGCGACGATGATCAGCACGGTGACGGCGACCAGGAAGGGCTGGCGCAGCAGGACCGAGGGGTCGACCAGCATGCCGACCGAGACGAAGAACAGCACCGCGAAGGCGTCGCGCAGCGGCAGCGTCTCCTGCGCCGCGCTCTGGCTGAGCTGCGATTCGGCCAGGATCATGCCGGCAAAGAAGGCGCCGAGGGCGAAGGAGACGCCGAACAGCTCCGCCGCGCCGAAGGCGACGCCGAGCGCCATCGCCAGCACCGCCAGGCGGAACAGCTCGCGCGAGCCGGTATGGGCGACGTAATGCAGGATCCAGGGGATCACGCGGCGGCCGACCAGGATCATCAGCGCGAAGAAGGCGAACAGCTTCAGCAGCGTGACGCCCAGCGCGCCGATCAGGGTGTTGGGCTGCAGGAAGGCGAGGGCGGAGGCGGCGAGGGCGTCGGTGGCTGCGGCGGCCTCGCCGGCTGCGGGCGGTTCCTCGCCGCCCAGCACCTCGGAGAAGGCCGGCAGCAGCACCAGCGCCAGGATCATGGCGATGTCCTGCACCACCAGCCAGCCGACCGCGATGCGCCCGAGTTCCGATTGCAGCTTGTGGCGTTCGTGCAGCGAGCGCAGCACGACCACGGTGGAGGAAACCGAGAGGGCGAGGCCGAAGATGAGGCCGGCGCCGATCGGCCAGCCGATCGCGGCGCCCACCGCCAGGCCCAGCAGCGTGACGAAGGAAATCTGCAGCAGCGCGCCGGGAATGGCGATCCTGCGCACCGAAAGCAGGTCGGCCAGCGAGAAATGCAGCCCGGAGCCGAACATCAGCAGGATGACGCCGATCTCGGCCAATTGGCCCGCCAGCGCCTGGTCGGCGACGAATCCGGGCGTGAACGGCCCGATGATGATGCCGGCCAGCAGGTAGCCGACCAGCGGCGAAAGGCGCAGCCGGTTGGCCAGCGCGCCCAGGATGAACGCCACGCCCAGGCCGGCGACGAGCATGGCGATGAGCGGCGTATGCGGCATGGGTGGCGGTCGCTTCCCGATCAGTCGGCCCGCCGCGCGGGGTGCGGCGGATCGATGACACTCTTCGCACAAAGGCAGCGGGGCTGTCCAACCTGGGTGACGGGGCGCGCAGGCGCCTGAACCATGCCGGCGGTCTGGCCAATGGCCGCGACGGCCAAATCCACCCTTGACTCATATGTGGTCAGTGTCCACATTTGAGCCCGGCGACTGGCTTTGGGAGGAAACGCATGTCCTATGTCGACGGTTTCGTGCTGGCCGTGCCCAAGGCCAGGCTCGGCGACTACAAGAAGCTCGCCCGCAAGGCGGCCAAGGTGTGGAAGGAGTTCGGCGCCCTCGGCTATGTCGAGGCGGTGGCGGATGACGTGCCTTATGGCAAGCTCACCTCCTTCCCCCGCGCGGTGAAGGCGAAGAAGACCGAAACGGTGGTCTTCTCCTGGATCGTCTACAAGTCGCGCAAGGACCGCGACGCCATCATGAAAAAGGTCATGGCGGATCCGCGCCTGCAGATGGACGTGAAGAAGATGCCCTTCGACGGCAAGCGCATGATCTTCGGCGGCTTCAAGCCCTTCGTCGAATTCTGAAACGCGTATTGCAAGGGAGACTCATATGGCCCAGGCCCAAGTGAAATCCGCATCGGATCTCGTGCCCGCGGCGGAGCTTGCGAGATTCCATCTCACCTATCCCAACGAGAGCGCCGCCTACCGCCAGGCGCGCAACGCCCTGCTGGAAGCTGAGATCGAACTGCGCCGGCAGATCGAGCGCGTGGCCGAGCAGCGCCGCGCACTGCCGCTGGGCGGCGAGGTGCCTGAGGACTACCTGTTCGAGGGTGAGGACGGTCCGGTGCGGATGTCCGAGATGTTCGGGCCGCACCAGTCGCTGGTGGTCTACAACTGGATGTACGGCCCGCAGCGGGCGAAGCCGTGTCCGATGTGCACCTCGTTGTTGAGCGCCTGGGAGGGCGAGGCCGCCGATGTGGCGCAGCGCGTGGCGCTGGCCATCGTCGCCAAGTCGCCGATCGCCCGGCTGCAGGCGTTCAAGCAGGAGCGCGGCTGGCGCCATTTGAAGCTCTATTCCTCGGCGGGCAACAGCTTCAACCGCGACTATCTGGCCGAGAATTCGGAAAGCGCCGATGACGCGGCCATCAACGTCTTCACCAGACGCAACGGCAGGATCCATCACTTCTGGGGCGGCGAGATGACCGGCAAGACCGCCGATCCGGGCCAGGACCCGCGCGGCGCGCCGGATCTGATGCCGCTCTGGACCATCCTCGACATGACGCCCGAAGGCCGCGGCACCGACTGGTATCCGAGCCTCAGCTACGGCTGAAGCCGGTCGCGCCGACAGGTTTGCTGGCGCTCCAGCCAGCGCAGCATGCGCCGGCGCCAGGGCGGCACTTCCAGCGCGATCAGGCCGAGGCCGAGTGGCAGCATCCAGAAGCCCAGCACCGGCAGGAGGCCCAGCGGCGAGGCCAGCACCAGCAGCACGCCGAGGGCGCCACGCGTGTAGCGCGGCAGGCTCCGGTCGCACCACAGCAGGCCGCGATGGGCGGCGCGCAGGGCGGCTTTCCAGGATGAGCGGATCGACATGCCGCACTAAGATGGCGCGCCGGCGTGGCTGCCGCAAGGAGCCGGCCGCATGCTAGTCGACGGCTTCCCCGGCTTCTTCGCCGGCTTCCTCGGCGGTGTCCTCGATGGCGTCGCCGGCGCTCTCGATGTCCTCGCCGGCGCCTTCGACGGTGTTGCAGGCACCGACCGGCAGGGTCGCCAGGATCAATCCGGCATAGAACAGCTTGCGCTTGGTGTCGGTCATGGTCGCTCTCCTCGTTGGGGCGATTTCGCCATGTGATTTCGCCATGTGATTTCGCCGTGTATCGAGGAACGCCGCGCGCCTTCGCCGGTTCCTTAGGCGACGAGACATCAGCGAGGTGCAGCACATGGCCGGCAAGCCGCAGCCGCCGGAAATACCGGCGCCCAATCCGCCGATTCCGGAGAAGCAGCCGGAGCCGGCCAAGCCGGAGATTCCGCCGCCCAATCTCCCCGGGCCGGAGATTCCCGATCCCGGCACGCAGCCGGACCCGAACCTGCCCGGCCCGGAAATTCCGGATCCCGGCCCGCCGTCGGGACCGCAACCGCCCAAGACGTGACTGATCCACTGCGTGAGTCACAGGGCGCAGCCGAATACATCGTCGCGTTGACAGCGTGCGGAGTCTTGGCTTTGCTCCGGGCGCCCTCAGCAACGCTCCGAGTCATTCATGCCCAGATCGCCATTCCAGCTCGCCGTCTGTGCCGAGATGGTGTTCCGCAGCCTGCCCATCGTCGAGCGCGTCAAGCGCATCGCCGGACTGGGCTTCATGGTCGAGATCTGGGATTGGACCAGGCACGACATCGCCGCGCTGGCGGCGACCGGCGCCAGCTTCTCCTCGATGACCGGCTACGTCACCGGACGCCTCGCCGACAAGGAGGGCGCGGAGGAGCTGCTGAAGACCGCGCGGCAATCGATCCCGGTCGCCAAACAGCTCGGCATTCCGCGGCTCAATCTGCACGGCACCGGGCTGGGCGAGGGCGGGCTGCCGGTCAAGCCGTCCTTCTTCGTCACCGGCGACATGTGGGCGCAGGCGGTCGACACGCTGAGGCGCATCGCCGATCTCGGCGAAGAACACGGCGTCACCTTCGTGCTGGAGAACCTGAACGCAGCGGTCGATCATCCCGGCGTGCCTTTCGGCCGCGCCGAGGATTGCCTGGCGCTGGTCGCCGCGGTGAACCGGCCGTCGCTGAAGCTGATGCTCGACCTCTATCACGCGCAGATCGGCGAGGGGAACCTGATCGCCCTGCTGGAGCGCGCGCTGCCCCATATCGGCGAGATCCAGGTGGCCGACGTGCCCGGCCGCTGCGAGCCCGGCACCGGCGAGATCAACTATCCCAACATCGCCCGCGCGCTGGTGAAGATGGGCTATCGCGGCCCGGTCGGCCTGGAGGCCTTCGCCTCCGGCGACGATGTCGTGGCGCTGACGCGCTTCCGCGAGGCGTTCGCGCCGGCGTGATGGTTTTGTGACGGCCGGCGCGCGATACCGTTCTTGCAATCGCCGCCGCTGCCGCCATATCCAGTCTCCCGCATCGCCGCATGCCGACAGGCAGAATTGGAGGCACTTTCATGACCAAAGCGACGCGCCGGAAATCGGCGGGCAAGAGCGGACGCGCCGCGAAGCGTGTCGCCGCGCCGAAATCGAAAGCGCCGAAATTGAAACTTCAGGCCACAAAGGCCGGCCGCGCGCTACGCGGCAAGCTGGCGCGGGCCAGGCGCGCCCATGAGCTCGCCAACGCGTCGGCGGCGACCATCGCGCATCGCGGCGTGATGATCGGCCGCGAACTGGCGACGCCGACCGGCTTCGCCGATCCAGAATTCGCCCGCATGGGGCAGGAGAAGGTCCTCGCGGCGGGACTGGCAGCCACTGCGATGCTGCAGCGCTTTGCCGGCGGCCATAGGATCTGGACCGATTTCTGGCTCCAGCAGCTGCGCCGCTCGTTCTCCGTGTTGCCGCAGATTGCCGCCAGCCGCTCGCCGGTGCATCTGGCGCAGATCGCGGCACTTTCCGGCGGCGCCTTGATGTCCGATTGCGTCGCGTTGTGGGCGAGGACGGCGGAATTGTCGCAAGCCGCGGCCGATGCCGCAGCACGGCCGGTCCATCGCGTCGCCGTCGCCAACGCCAGGCGCCTCGGCAAGGGCGTCTAGGCGGTTTGCACGCCGCGCGGGACGCCTGGGCGGAACGCATGGTCGGTCAGGGGGTTGAGCAGGCATCCGACCCCTGCGCCGGGTACTTGGGTCGGGTAATTGGAGGGTCCCTTGGCTGACTTCAGTTTCGATGTCGTCCGTTATCGCGGCAAATGGCGGGTCCTGCATCTCGGCCGCCATTCCCCCTCGCATCCCGACCAGGAATCCGCCATCCGCGCCGCGCGAAAACTGGCCAAGGAAAAGATCACCGCTGGGCGCGACGCGGAAGTGAGGCTCAACCGCACCGACGGCGAGATCGTGATCGTGCCGTTGGAGGAAGAGGTCGCGGCGGCCTAGCCTCGGCTAGGCGACGCTCTCCGCGTAGATGCGCGCCAGCCCTTCGCGAATCGTGCTCGCGGCCTGCTCGGCGCTGAGCGCCAGGTGGCGGCGGAGCAGCTCGGCGGCGCCGTCGCCGTCGCCGCGTAGCAGGCAGCCCACCACCGCCTCATGCTCCGCGAAGCTCGCCCGGCGGCGCGCGGCGTGCTCCAGATTGACGCGGCGCACGAAGTGGATGCGGGCGTTGATGTTCTCCAGGAGGCGCACGCGCTCGGGATTGCCGGAGAGGGCGGCGAGGCGTAGATGGAATTCCTCGTCGCGCGCCACCATCTCTTCCAGCGGCGTGGCCTCCTGCTGCGCCTCGCTCTGCTTCCAGAAGCGGTCGAGCTCTTCGAGATCGCCGCGCTTGGCCCGCGTCGCCGCGATGCGGGCGCCGGCCGCCTCCAGTTCCGCGCGCACCTCGTAGAGCGCCGCGATCTCGGCGGCGCTCAGGCGCCGGCAGGAGAAGCCCTGGTTGGGCACGAAGGTCAGCAGCCCCTCGGTCGTCAGGCGGTTCATCGCCTCGCGCAAGGGCGCCCGGCTCATCGCCAGGCTGCGCGCCAGTTCCACCTCGTTGAGGCGTTCGCCCGGCTTCAACTCGAAGCGCATCGCCATGCCGCGCAGCGCCTCATAGGCGCGCTGCACGCTGGTCGAGGCGGTACCCAGAATCGCATTGCTTGACACGGAAGCTTCCTGTCGTCAGAATTGTCGACAATACGGTAGACAAAAACGCGACACTTTGCAAGCGTTTGAAACCCCAGGGAGATTGCCATGAAGCCGCTGACTCCGCTGCAGCAGAAGCTGTCCAAGCGCACCCAGGCCCTGCTGAACCACCCGCAGGGCATGGGCAACTACTTCACCTTCAAGACCGCGATCGACATCCTCGGCCTCGACTGGGCCGACGTGGCGCCGGGCGGCGTCTATGCGGTGACGGGGAAGGGCTATCTCGACATGGGCTACATGGCGAACCATATCGGCCCGTCGGAGGCGGCGGTCGAGGCGTTGTGCCAGGCCTCCGCCGATCCGGACCTGGTGAAGGTCTACCCGCCCGATTGCATGCCGGAGCTGAAGGCGCTGGTCGCCGACCACAAGTTCGGCCGCAAATTGGGCAAGGATTTCGAGGTGCTGGGCGTCGAAGGCGCGCAGGGCGGCATCGGCTACACCTACATGACCTTCCTCGATCCCGGCGACGAGGTGATCGTCACCGATCCCGGCTATTTCCATTTCGTGCCGGCGGCGGAACTGTGCGGCGCCAAGGTGGTGCCGATCGAATTGAACGAGGGCAACGGCTTCCGCCTGAGGCCCAGTGAGGTGCGCGCGGCGATCACGCCGAAGACCAAGATGATCGTGGTCTGCGATCCCATCAATCCCTTCGGCACGGTGCAGACCAAGGACGAGCTGCTGGAGATTGCCAAGCTGGCGCGCGAGCACGGCATCATCATCTTCAACAACATCACCCACAACACGCACCACACCGACCCCAAGGCGGTGCAGATCCCGATGGCCTCGCTGCACAGCGCCGAACATGACATGAGCCACGTCATGTCGGTTTCGGGCGTGTCGAAGGGCTACGGCATGCCGGCGCTCCGCGTCGGCTTCATGGCCGGGCACCCGGAGCTGATCCGCGGCGCGTTCCTCGCCAAGATGGAACTGACCAAGATCCACATCAACTATCCAGGCCAGTACGCGACCCTGGCGGCGATGCAGGATGAGCCTTATCTCGAACGATCGACCGAGATCATCCGCCGCAACTTCGCGCATCTGAGGGAGACGGTGGCGATGACTCCCGGCGTCAAGTTCCCGGTCGAGCCGAGCTTCGGCTTCTGCACCGTGATCGACGTGGCCGGCACCGGGGTCACCGCGCAGGAAATCACCGTCGGCCTGCTGAAGCACAAGATCGCCGCCATCCCAGGTGATGGCCTCGGCGACGTGAAATGCGCCGACTACCTGCGGCTCAACTACTCCTCGCCCGACCTCGCTTGCTTCGAGACGTTCCGCAAGGCGCTGCCCCTGGCGATCAAAGAGGCGCAGGAGGGGCGCTACATCGCCGCCGTCGACGCCTTCTTCGCCAAGGCCGACACCGCGCGCGGCAACGGCATCCGCGCCAAGCTGGCGCCGCGTTTGAAGGCGGTCGCCGCGCAATAGGAGTCCCAGCGGGCCCCGCGTCGCTCTCGCGGCGCGGGGCCGCACACCGCCTCGCGTGGCGTTCTCTCCCGCTTGGGACTAACGCTAGCCTTTGGCCATCGCCTTGCGGATCAGCCCGACGATGACCATCAGGACCGCGCCGCCGATGCCGCCACCCGCGACGCTGCTGACGATCGACGCGATATCGAGACCGCCGCCGGCGGTGGCCGCCGCGGCATCGGGCATGCCGGCGCCGCCGAGCACCGCGGAGAGGATCTGGCCGCCGATGCCGCCGCCGACAATGCCGGCAATGGAATTGCCGACTGTGCCAAGGTCGTATTGCTTGAGAATCTTGCCCGCCGCATTGCCGCCAATTGCGCCGGCGATGAGCTGGATGATCAGTGGGACGAGGTCCATGTTTCCCTCCCTACGACATACGCCGCACCACACGCAGAGCGGGAACAGCCTAGAGCAGGCGTGCCGTTCCGAGAAGGAAATTCGGGCACATCGGCAGGTCGACTGAACCGGTCAGGTGAAAAAGCTCCGGCCCAAGCGCCTTTGCAGGAGAAGACCGGATAGACTAGTTTTCCGGGACGACAACCCCGGAAGCCATCATGACCGAACCCAAATTCGATGCCGAGGCGATGGGCAAGCTCGCCGGCGCGCTCACTTTCATCTGCGGCGCCGACCATCCTTGCGTCGCCGCCCTCAAGAAGGCCGCGGAGAGCAAGAGCGAGCGCGACATCAAGGCCGCCCGCACCCTGTTCCTGCGCCTGAAGCCCGGCGAGCGCCAGGCGGCGCTGACCATGCTGTCGGGTGACTGAGAGCCGCCATGGCCATGTCGCGGGCGTCGGTCCTGCTGCTGGGTCTGGTGGCGCTGACTGCCTGCGCGACGCCGCCGAAGGGGCGGCCGCCGGGCGACCCCTTCATGGTCGCGCAAAGCCAGGCGGTGGAACTGGGCAAGGTGCTGGCCGGCATCCGGCTCTGCGAGGGCGTCGCTTGGCAGCTGCCCTTCAATGAGTTCATGAACGCCAAGCGGATGCAGGGGCTGGACGACATCCAGGCCTCGATGATCGCCGCCATGGTCGGCACCGGCGAGGCCCAGGCGGAGCCGGCGATGCTGGCATGCACGGTCGAGGCCGCGGCGCAGCGGCAGGAAACCATCGGCGAGATGCGCCCGACCTGGTGACGACGGCCGGATGCCTCGCGACTGGAGCCGTCCGCTTTCCCGATGGCTGATTTGCAGCTTTCCCGCTTGGGATCGCGCGCAGAGACGGGCAATCTGTTGCGTCATATTGCCGAGTCCCGACCATGCGCATATTCCGTTTCTTCGAGAGCCTGCTCGAGCCAACCGCCCTGCAGCCCGCCGAGACCTCGCCGCCGGCGAGCCTGGCCGGCTTCTACTGGTACTATGCGCGGCAGGCGCGGGGGCTGGTCATCCTGCTCTTTCTCGCCGGCTCGATCGTCGCCATGCTGGACGCCACCATCCCGGTCTTCATCGGCAAGGTGGTGAGCCTGGTCGCGGCGAGCGATCCGGCCGCGCTGCTCGAAACGCATGGCTGGCAGCTCGCGATCATGGCGGCGGTGCTGCTCATCGGGCGGCCTTGCGCGCTCTTGTTCCAGAACCTGGTCACCAACCAGGCGATCGTGCCCGGCCTCACCAACCTGATCCGCTGGCAGAGCCACTGGCATGTGGTGCGGCAGAGCTGGAGCTTTTTCCAGAATGATTTCGCCGGACGCATCGCCAACCGGGTGATGCAGACCGGGCCGGCGCTGCGGGAAAGCGTCGTCGCCTCCACCAACGCGGTCTGGTACATCACCGTCTATGGCGGCAGCGCGCTCGCCCTGACGGCGAGCGCGGATCTGCGGCTGGCGCTGCCGATCGCGCTCTGGTTCTGCGTCTATGTCCTGCTGCTGCGGCATTTCGTGCCGCGGCTGCGCGATTGCTCGCGCGAGATGTCGGAGGTGCGCTCGGCCCTGACCGGCCGGGTGGTCGACAGCTACACCAACATCCAGACGGTCAAGCTCTTCGCCCGCCCGCGCGACGAGGACGAAGTGGTGCGCGAGACGGTGGACGAGCATACCGCCTCGTTCCGCAAGCAGCAGCGGGTCATCACGCTGTTCGGGCTCTGCCTGTCCTCCACCAATGCCGCGATGGTGGTGGGAACCGGCGGCACCGCGGTGTGGCTGTGGGCGCGCGGCAGCATCGATGTCGGAATCGTCGCCATGGCCCTGCCGCTGACCTGGCAGATCGCCAACATCGCCGGCTGGGTGGCGACGAACGTCACCGCCATCTTCGAGAATGTCGGTGTGGTGCAGGAGGGCATGCGCTCCATCGCGGTGCCGCGCCAGATGCCGGACCGGCCGGGCGCCGCCACGCTGCGCGTGGAGAAGGGCGCGGTGACGTTCGAAGACGTGCATTTCGGCTACGGCACATCGCGCGGCGTACTGCACGGCATCAACCTCGCCATCGCGCCGGGCGAGCGCATCGGGCTCATCGGACCCTCGGGCGCCGGCAAGTCGACGCTGGTCAACGTGCTGCTGCGCTTCTATGACCTGGAATCGGGGCGCATCCTGATCGACGGGCAGGACATCGCCGCCGTGACCCAGGAAAGCGTGCGCGACAAGATCGCCATGGTGACGCAGGACACCTCGCTGCTGCACCGCTCGATCCGCGACAACATCCGCTACGGTCGGCCGGAGGCGATCGAGGCCGAGGTGCGCGCGGCGGCGGCCCGCGCCCATGCCCTCGACTTCATCGAGACGCTGGAGGACTGGCACGGCCGGCGCGGCTTCGAGGCGCATGTGGGCGAGCGCGGGGTGAAGCTCTCCGGCGGCCAGCGCCAGCGCGTCGCCATCGCCCGCGTCATCCTGAAGAACGCGCCGATCCTGGTGCTGGACGAGGCAACCGCGGCGCTCGATTCCGAGGTCGAGGCGGCGATCCAGGAGCAGCTCGAAGGGCTGATGCGCGGGCGCACGGTCATCGCCATCGCGCATCGGCTTTCCACCATCGCCAAGCTCGACCGGCTGGTGGTGCTGGATGGGGGACGCATCGTGGAAACCGGCAGCCATGCCGAGCTGCTGGCGCGGCGCGGCACCTATTGGCGGCTGTGGCAGCGGCAATCCGGCGGCTTCCTGCAGGAGGAGGGGGTTCCGGCGGAGGGCGCCATCGCCGATCTGCGCCCCAGCGGCGTCGCCTGAGGTAAAGTGTTCCGGGGCCCGGCGCTTGCCAGTCCTCGGGCCGTGGTTTCCACTGAACCGCTCCATATTGCGGTCGCGTCAAGCGCAGCCATGTTCAAATCCCACTATCCCCGCATGTCCCTGCCGGACTGCCTCGATCGCTGCGGCGAGGGCGTGGCTGGTCGTCAAGGAGCACAAGGCGGTCTATGATTTCGACCATACGCAGACCGAGAGCGGGTCCGAGGTGGAGCAGGAAACGATCCTGCTGCCGCTTTCCGCCGACGGTAAAGCCGTCGATCATGTGCTGATCTATCTCGAGGCCGGGCGGCGCAAGGGCTGGTGGTAGGCCCTGCGGGGCGCCGCGAAAACGACGAGGTGGTGCGATGCCGATTGCCCAGACGAATCAGCTGAGCCTCGGCGCCAAGGCGCCGGATTTCCAGTTGCCCGACCCGTCGGGCAAGGTCTACACGCGCGCCGATTTTGCCGAGGCGCCGGCGCTGCTGGTCGTGTTCATGTGCAATCACTGCCCCTATGTGAAGCATCTGAAGCGGGCGCTGGTCGAATTCGCCCGCCGGCATCAGCCGCACGGGCTGGCGATGGTCGCCATCAACGCCAACAACTGGGAAGCCTATCCGGAGGATTCCCCGGCCCGGATGCAGCAGGACATCGATGCTTTCGGCTATCCGTTTCCCTACCTGGCGGATGAGAGCCAGAGGGTGGTCAAGACCTATGGCGCCGTCTGCACGCCGGAATTCTTCCTGTTCGACGCCGGGCGCGAGCTCGCCTATCACGGCCGCTTCGACGACAGCACGCCGGGCAACGGCAAGACGGTGACCGGCGCCGATCTCACGCGCGCGCTGGAGGCGGTCCTCTCGGGCGAGCCGATGCCGCGCGAGCAGAACCCGGCCATGGGCTGCTCGATCAAGTGGAAGCCGGGTAACGCGCCGAATTGAGAATCAGGCCTTCTTCGCTTCGAGCCTGGGCAGGAACGCGGTCAGCAATCCGATCGCCGGCAGGAAGGCGCAGAGCTCGTAGACGAAGCGGATGCTGGTCTGGTCCGCCAGCTCGCCGAGCAGCGCTGCGCCGATGCCGCCCATGCCGAAGGCGAGGCCGAAGAACAGGCCGGCCACCGTGCCGACGCGCCCGGGCAGCAGCTCCTGCGCATAGACCAGGATGGCGGAGAAGGCCGAGGAGAGGATGAGGCCGATCGGCACCATCAGCACCACGGTCCAGAACTCGTTCACATGCGGCAGCGCCAGGGTGAAGGGGAGGGCGCCGAGGATCGAGAACCAGATCACCTTGGTACGGCCGATCGCGTCGCCGATCGGCCCGCCGGCCAGGGTGCCGAGGGCGAAGGCACCGAGATAGACGAAGAGGTAGATCTGTGCCCGCTGCACCGACACGCCGAACTGGTCGATCAGATAGAAGGTGAAATAGGAGCTGATGCTGGCGGTGTAGAAGAACTTGGAAAAGATCAGCGCCAGCAGCACCAGCAATGCCACGGCGATGCGCCCGCGGCTGAGCTCGGCGCGGAGGATGGGCCGCCGCGCGTTGCCGGTGCGGATGGTGCGGTGCGCCTGGTACCAGGCGCCGACGCGGAAGAGCACGATGATGGCGGTCAGCGCCAGGAGCGAGAACCAGGCGACGCTGCTCTGCCCGCCGGGCAGGATGATGAAGGCCGCCAGCAGCGGGCCGATCGCCGAGCCGGCATTGCCGCCGACCTGGAACAGGGATTGGGCGAAGCCGTGCCGCCCGCCCGAGGCAAGCCGCGCCACGCGCGAGGATTCCGGGTGGAAGACGGAGGAGCCCATGCCGACCAGCGCCGCGGCCAGCAGCAGGACCGGGAAGCTGCCGGCATAGGACAGCAGCAAGATCCCGCACAACGTCGAGGCCATTCCCGCCGCCAGCGCATAGGGCATCGGCCGCTTGTCGGTATAGAGCCCGACCATGGGCTGCAGCAGCGAGGCGGTGATCTGGAACACGAAGGTGATGAGCCCGACCTGGCCGAAATCGAGCGCGTAGTTCGCTTTCAGGATCGGGTAGATCGACGGCAGCAGCGATTGCAGCGTGTCGTTCAGCATGTGGCAGAAGCTGATCGAAACCAGGACCGCCAGCGCCGTGCGCTCGGCGGTCCGTATTTGTGATTCCGCAATCGTATCCGTCACCGCGAAGCTCCATTGCCCCCGGTCGAGGCGCGTTTCAGAGGATTTTCGCCAGCATAGCGCCTCGCCGCTGGCAGCAGCTTGTGAATTTGATCATTCGGTCATGTTGAATCCGCAAGGCTCGCGCGCCGGGCCGCCGGCGGCCCATAGGTCTTGTGATCACAGCTGTTGTGATGCTAATGTGCGGGTTGCCGGTGCCCTCGACGGCCCCGGCGGGCGCCGTTCCGCGTATCTGCGCGGCGCTCCAGCAAAGTGGGGAGGTGAAGATGGCTGATGGCGGCGTTGCCGAGGGCAAGCGCGCGCGCGGCGCGCTCGACGGTTTCGATCCGATCCTGCTGGCGGTGCTGTCCAACCGCTTCGAATCCGTGATCCGGGAAATGACCAACACGGTCATGAAGGCCAGCCGGTCGAGCGTGATCAAGAATGCGCGCGACATGTCCTGCGGCATCCTCACCTATGACCATCGCCTGGTCTCGGTGGAGGAGGCGCTGCCGATCCACGTCACCGCGCTGGAGCTTACCACCCAGCCGATCACCGAGCTGTTCGACGACATCAAGGACGGCGACGCCTTCCTCA
>Ga0268299_1001074_pt1 | contig 58244 bp, 57 predicted proteins | sample NOBtaG_FD_193484 | JGI IMG/M metagenome (GOLD analysis project Ga0268299, IMG submission 193484) | Activated sludge microbial communities from bioreactor in Nijmegen, Gelderland, Netherland - NOB reactor | ecosystem: Engineered > Bioreactor > Aerobic > Activated sludge | place: Netherlands...
GAGATCGAGCCCGGCCCGGCGAGCCGCAGCTACGGCGTGCAGGTGGCGCGGCTGGCCGGCATGCCGGCGCCGCTGCTGCGCCAGGCGCGCGCCACGCTCGAGGCCCTGGAGGCCCAGCAGGCCGCGGCCCGCGCGCAGATCGACCTGTTCGCCGCCCCGCCCCCGCCGCCGGCGCGCGAGCCCAGCGAGGCCGAGCTCGCGCTCGCCGCCATCGAGCCTGATACGCTGACGCCGCGGGAGGCGCTGGAGGCGCTGTACCGCCTCAAGGCCCTCTCGGAACGTTCTGAAAGACCCTCATGACCTACTGCATCGGCGTGCGCCTGAACGCCGGCCTGGTGTTCCTGTCGGACTCGCGCACCAACGCGGGCCTGGACCAGATCAGCACCTTCCGCAAGATGATCGTCTACGAGCGGCCCGACGACCGCTTCATGGTGCTGCTGTCGGCCGGCAACCTCAGCATCAGCCAGTCGGTGCGCGAGATCCTGCAGGTCGAGAAGCTGGACAACGGCGACCAGCCGCCGATCACGATCTGGAACGCGACCAGCATGTTCGATGCCGTGCGCGTGCTGGGCAGCGCCGTGCGGCGCGTCTACGAGCAGGACGGCGCCTCGCTCAAGGCCGCGGGCGTCGACTTCAACGCGACCATGATCTTCGGCGGGCAGATCAGGGGCGAGGCGATGCGGCTCTTCCTCGTCTACTCGGCCGGCAACTTCATCGAGGCCACCCGCGAGACGCCCTACTTCCAGATCGGCGAGAGCAAGTACGGCAAGCCCATCCTCGACCGCGTCATCACGCCCACCACCAGCCTGGACGAAGCCGCCAAGTGCGTGCTGGTGTCGATGGACTCGACGCTGAAGTCCAACCTCTCGGTCGGCCTGCCGCTGGACCTGCTGGTCTACGAGCGCGACCGGTTCCAGACCGAGCACGTCGTCTGCATCGACGACCAGAACCCCTACTTCCGCATGATCCGCGGCAGCTGGGGCCAGAAGCTGCGCGAGGCCTTCGAGAGCATCGAGGCGCCGCAGTGGGACGGCGGGATGTCGACCCATCCGCTGCGCACCGGGACCGAACGCTGCGAGCCGATGCGCAAGATCGGCAACGCCAACGAGAAGATCGTCTGAACCACTGCCGTTCGCACTGAGCTTGTCGAAGTGCTGCGCGAGGCTTCCTTCGACAGGCTCAGGACGATCGGCAGTCCAGGCTCAGCCCGAACGGATCTCGGTATGCGCCGCGACATCGTCTTCTCGCACGCCAACGGCTTCCCGGCCGGCACCTACCGCGTGCTGTTCGAGCGCTGGCACGCGGCCGGGTGGCGCGTGCACGCGGTCGAGAAGTTCGGCCACCACGCCGCCTACCCGGTCACCAGCAACTGGCCGCACCTGCGCGACGAGCTGATCCACTTCGCCGAGCGCGTGGTCGACGGGCCGGCCTTCTTCGTCGGGCACTCGCTGGGAGGCTTCCTGAGCGTGCTGGCCGCCGCCAAGCGGCCCGAGCTGGCGCGCGGCGTGCTGCTGCTCGACTCGCCCATCATCAGCGGCTGGAAGGCGCGCGCGGTGCAGCTGGGCAAGGCCACCGGCCTGACCGACCGCTTCTCGCCGGCGGCCGTCAGCCGCCGGCGGCGCCAGCAGTGGCCCGACGCCGCGGCGGCGCTGGCGCACTTCGCGTCCAAGCCGGCCTTCGCCCGCTGGGACCCCGAGGTGCTGCGCGACTACATCGCCGCCGGCACCGAACCGCACGCCGGCCAGCGGCGCCTGGCCTTCAGCCGCGAGGTCGAGACCGACATCTACAACACGCTGCCGCACCACCTGCCGCGCGTGCTGCGGGCCCATCCGCTGCAGTGCCCGCTGGCCTTCATCGGCGGCACCGCGTCGCCCGAGGTGCGCCAGGTCGGCATGGCAACCACCGAGCGCCTGACCGGCGGGCGGGTGAGCTGGATCGAGGGCGGGCACCTGTTCCCGATGGAGCGGCCGGCCGAGACGGCCGACACGGTGCTCGCCGCGCTGCGCACCCTGGCGAGCGAGCGCGGCCCCTAAGCGGCCGGACCCACCCGCCCCGCCGATATACTCTCGCTTTACCACCACGGCACTTTCGATCAAGGGAGTGCCGCACGACATGACCAAGTTCGTCTTCGTCACCGGCGGTGTGGTGTCCTCCCTCGGCAAGGGCATCGCGTCGGCATCGCTTGCGGCCATCCTCGAGTCGCGCGGCCTCAAGGTCACCCTGATCAAGCTGGACCCCTACCTGAACGTCGACCCGGGGACGATGTCGCCGTTCCAGCACGGCGAGGTCTTCGTCACCGACGACGGCGCCGAGACCGACCTGGACCTCGGCCACTACGAGCGCTTCATCACGACGCGCATGCGCAAGACCAACAACTTCACCACCGGCCAGATCTACAAGTCGGTGCTGGAGAAGGAGCGTCGCGGCGACTACCTCGGCAAGACGGTGCAGGTGATCCCGCACGTCACCAACGAGATCCAGGAGTACGTGAAGCGCGGCGCCGTCGAGGGCGTGGACGTGGCCATCGTCGAGATCGGCGGCACGGTCGGCGACATCGAGTCCCTGCCCTTCCTGGAGGCGGTGCGCCAGATGAGCCTGAAGCTCGGCCCCAACCAGACCGCCTTCGTCCACCTGACCTACGTGCCCTGGATCGCCGCGGCTGGCGAGCTGAAGACCAAGCCGACCCAGCACACGGTGCAGAAGCTGCGCGAGATCGGCATCCAGCCCGATGCGCTGCTGTGCCGCGCCGATCGTCGCGTGCCCGACGAGGAGCGCGAGAAGATCTCGCTCTTCACCAACGTGCCCGAGTGGGGCGTGATCTCGATGTGGGACGTGGACACCATCTACAAGGTGCCGCGCATGCTGCACGAGCAGGGCCTGGACGGCCTGGTCTGCGACAAGCTGCGCCTGGCCACGCCGCCCGCCAACCTGAAGCGCTGGGACGACCTGGTGCAGGAGGTCGAGCACCCGCAGGCCGCCGTGCGGCTGGCGATGGTCGGCAAGTACACCGACCTGTCGGACTCCTACAAGTCGCTGAACGAGGCGCTGCGCCACGCCGGCATCCACAACCACGCGCGGGTCGGGATCGAGTACGTCGACTCCGAGACCATCACGCCCGACAACGTCGGCCAGCTCGGTGCCTTCGACGCGATCCTGGTGCCGGGCGGCTTCGGCAAGCGCGGCATCGAGGGCAAGGTCTGCGCGGCGCGCTTCGCGCGCGAGAAGAAGATCCCCTACCTCGGCATCTGCCTGGGCATGCAGGTCGCGACCATCGAGTACGCGCGCCACAAGGCCGGGCTCGAGGGCGCCAACAGCACCGAGTTCGAGCCTGCCACGCCGCACCCGGTGATCGCCCTCATCGACGAGTGGCAGGACGCCGACGGCAGCATCCAGAAGCGCAACGCGCAGTCCGACCTGGGCGGCACGATGCGCCTGGGCGCGCAGAGCTCCGACGTGAAGCCGGGCACGCTGGCGCACCAGATCTACGGCAACGTCGTGACCGAGCGCCACCGCCACCGCTACGAGGCCAACGAGCACTACCTCGACCGCCTGCAGCAGGCCGGCCTGGTGATCAGCGCCATCACCCAGCGCGAGAAGCTGACCGAGATCGTCGAGCTGCCGCAGAGCGTGCACCCCTGGTACGTGGGCGTGCAGTTCCACCCCGAATTCAAGTCCACGCCCTGGGCCGGGCATCCGCTGTTCATCAGCTACGTGAAGGCGGCGCTGGCCCACCAGGCGGCGCGCAACGAGCAACCTTCGATCAAGGCGGTGGCGTGATGAAGCTGTGCGGATTCGATGTCGGCCTGGACCGACCCTTCTTCCTGATCTCCGGCCCCTGCGTGGTCGAGAGCGAGCAGCTGCAGATGGATGTGGCCGGCCGGCTGAAGGAGATCACGGCCGCGCTCGGCATCCCCTTCATCTTCAAGTCCAGCTACGACAAGGCCAACCGCTCCAGCGGCACGTCCTTCCGCGGGCCGGGCATGGACAAGGGCCTGGAGATCCTGGCCAAGGTCCGCAAGGAGCTGAACGTGCCGGTGCTGACCGACGTGCATGCCGAGGCCGAGATCGCCACCGTCGCGAAGGTCGTCGACGTGCTTCAGACCCCCGCCTTCCTGTGCCGCCAGACCGACTTCATCCGCGCCGTCGCGCAGTCGGGCAAGCCGGTCAACATCAAGAAGGGCCAGTTCCTCGCGCCGGGCGACATGAAGAACGTGATCCAGAAGGCGCGCGACGCCGCCCGGGAAAAGGGCCTGGGCGAAGACCTCTTCATGGCCTGCGAGCGCGGCGTGAGCTTCGGCTACAACAACCTCGTCTCCGACATGCGCAGCCTCGCGATCATGCGCGAGACCGGCGCGCCGGTCGTCTTCGACGCAACGCACAGCGTGCAGCTGCCGGGCGGCCAGGGCAGCAGCAGCGGCGGCCAGCGCGAGTTCGTGCCGGTGCTGTCGCGCGCGGCCATCGCGGTCGGCGTGGCGGGCGTCTTCATGGAGACCCACCCCGACCCGGCCAATGCATTGAGCGACGGACCGAACGCCGTGCCGCTCAAGCACATGAAGGCGCTGCTGGAGCAGCTGGTCAGCATCGACCGCGTGGTCAAGGCCCAGCCGCTGCTCGAGAACGACTTCTCCTGCTGACATGAACCACCCCCGTTGCGGCTTCGCCGCTCCCCCTCGAGGGGGCGACGCCAGCGGACCGGCCAAGCCGGCTCCGCGGCGTCCGCTCGATGGGCGCGCCGTCCTCGCGACGGCCCTGGAGAACGCATGACCCCGGCTTATCTGGTCGTCGAGATGAACATCACCGACCCCGAGCGCTACAAGCAGTACATGGCCGAGGCCCCGGCGCACGTCAAGGCCTTCGGCGGCGAGTACCTGGTCCGCGGCGGCCGCCACGAGACGCTCGAAGGCGACTGGCAGCCGCATCGCGTCGCGGTGCTGCGCTTCCCCAGCTACGAGCAGGCCAAGGCCTTCTACGACGACGCCGGCTACCGCGGCACGCGCGAGCACCGCGTCGGCGCCACCGAATACTTCAACATGGTCCTGGTGGAAGGCGTCGCCGCGCCCGTCTGAGTTCCCGTTCCCGATCCCCCGTTCTCGATCCCCGTTACCGATCCTCGAAGGAAAACAATGAGTGCCATCGTCGACATCGTCGGCCGCGAGATCCTCGACAGCCGCGGCAACCCCACCGTCGAGTGCGACGTGCTGCTGGAGTCCGGCGTCATGGGTCGCGCCGCCGTGCCGAGCGGGGCGTCCACCGGCTCGCGCGAGGCCATCGAGCTGCGCGACGGCGACAAGGCCCGCTACCTGGGCAAGGGCGTGCTCAAGGCCGTGGAGCACATCAACACCGAGATCTCCGAGGCCGTGCTGGGCCTCGACGCCTCCGAGCAGGCCTTCCTGGACAAGACCCTGATCGACCTCGACGGCAGCGACAACAAGGCCCGCCTCGGCGCCAACGCGACGCTGGCCGTCAGCATGGCGGTCGCGCGCGCCGCGGCGGAAGAAGCCAGCCTGCCGCTGTACCGCTACTTCGGCGGCATGGGCGGCATGCAGATGCCGGTGCCGATGATGAACGTCGTCAACGGCGGCGCGCACGCCAACAACAACCTCGACCTGCAGGAGCTGATGATCATCCCGATCGGCGCGCCGAGCTTCCGCGAGGCGGTGCGCTGGGGCGCCGAGACCTTCCACGCGCTGAAGAAGATCCTGCACGACAAGGGCATGAGCACCGCGGTCGGCGACGAGGGCGGCTTCGCACCCAGCGTGCCCAACCACGAGGCCGCGATCCAGATGATCCTCGAGGCGATCGACAAGGCCGGCTACACCGCCGGCGAGCAGATCGCACTCGGCCTGGACTGCGCCGCCAGCGAGTTCTACAAGCCCGGCAAGAACGGCTCGCTCGCCTACCAGCTGGACGGCGAAGGCCTGTCGCTGTCGGCCCAGGCCTGGACCGACGTGCTGGCCGGCTGGGTCGACAAGTACCCGATCATCAGCATCGAGGACGGCATGGCCGAGGGCGACTGGGACGGCTGGGCCCACATCACCCAGGTGCTGGGCAAGCAGGTGCAGCTGGTGGGCGACGACCTCTTCGTCACCAACACCAGGATCCTGAAGGAAGGCATCGACAAGGGCATCGCCAACTCGATCCTGATCAAGATCAACCAGATCGGCACGCTGACCGAGACCTTCGCCGCGATCGAGATGGCCAAGCGCGCCGGCTACACCGCCGTCATCAGCCACCGCTCGGGCGAGACCGAGGACTCGACCATCGCCGACATCGCCGTGGGCACCAACGCCGGCCAGATCAAGACCGGCTCGCTGTCGCGCAGCGACCGCATCGCGAAGTACAACCAGTTGCTGCGCATCGAGGAAGACCTGGGCGACGTCGCCGTCTACCCGGGCCGCGGCGCGTTCTACAACCTGCGCTGACCGCAGCGGGCGCCGTGCCGCGTTTCCTGAGCTTCGCGCTGATCGGGCTGCTGGCCCTGGTCCACGCGGAGCTCTGGTTCGGCAAGAGCGGCATGGGCCGCGTCGTCGCGCTGCAATCCCAGGTGGACGACCAGCGGCTGAAGAACGACGACGCGCGCGCCCGCAACGACCGCTTGATGGCCGAGGTGCGCGACCTGAAGGAAGGCCTCGAGATGGTCGAGGAGAAGGCGCGCTTCGAGCTCGGCATGGTCAAGGCCGACGAGATCTACGTGCGCATCGCGCCGCGGCGCTGAGTCCGCGGGCCCTTCCCCGCACCACTGCGCGCCCCGCGCCGCTGCCGGCGGCGACCCACCCCTGCCCCATGCTCGCCCCGCTGATCGCCTTCCTGGAGTCGCCTGCGTTCTCGGTCGGCGCCGCCACGGCCAGCCGGGCCGAACTGCTGGGCGCCCTGCTCGGCGTGTGGATGGTGCTGTGCAACCTGCGCGTCAACCCGCTCGCCTGGCCGCTGGCCATCGTCAGCTCGGCGCTCTACGGCCTGGTGTTCTGGAACGCGCGGCTCTACGGCGACGCCTCGCTGCAGCTGCTGTTCATCGCGGTCGCCTTCTGGGGCTGGTGGCAATGGCTGCGCGGCACGCAGGACGACGGCCGCGCGCTCGCGGTGCGCTACCTGTCGACGCGCCAGCGCACCCTGGCGCTCGGCGCGATGGCGCTGCTGTGGCCGGCCACCGGCCTGCTGCTGCGCCATGGCACCGACACCGACGTGCCCTGGTGGGACGCCTTCCCCACCGCCGGCAGCGTCGTCGCGACCGTGCTGCTGGCGCGCAAGCACGTCGAGAACTGGATCGCCTGGATCGTCGTCAACGCCGTCGCGATCGGCCTCTTCGCCTACAAGGCGCTGTGGCTGACCGTGGGGCTGTACGCGCTGTTCCTGCTGCTGGCGCTGGCCGGCTGGCGGGCCTGGCACCGGCTGGCCATGGAGCAAGGCGCGTGATCGTCGCCATCCTCGGCGCCGAGAGCACCGGCAAGACCACGCTGGCCCGGCAGCTCGCGCAGCGCCTGCAAGCGCAGGGTCGCGAGGCGGTGGTCGTCGCCGAGTACCTGCGCGAGTTCTGCGACCGCGAGGGCCGCACGCCGCGCCCCGACGAACAGGCCGGCATCGCCGACGAGCAGTGGCGCCGCATCGAAGCCGCGCAAGGTGCGGCCGACCTCGTGATCGCCGACACCACGCCGCTGATGATCGCCGTCTACAGCGACTACATCTTCGGCGACACCGCCCTGTACGACGCCGCGCTGGCCCGCCAGCGTCGCTGCGACCACACGCTGCTGACCGGCCTGGACCTGCCCTGGCAGCCCGACGGCCTGCAGCGCGACGGCCCGCAGGTGCGCGGCCCGGTCGATGCGCTGATCCGCGGGGCGCTGCAGCGCGCTGCGCTGCCCTTCGCGGTGATCTACGGCGAAGGCGAGGCGCGCGCCGACGCGGCCCTGGCCGCGCTGGGGCTGCGCCCGAGCCCTGCGACGCCGGCCGACACGCCCGCACCGCGCCTGCGCAGTCGCTGCCGCGAGTGCCTGGTCCCCGACTGCGAGCACCTTGCGGGCCTGCTGCCCCGCGCGGCGCGACAGCCACCCTGAGCATCGATCCCGCGATGAACGACGAGACCCCCGTGCCGCCGCACCGCCCCATCCGCAGCTTCGTGCTGCGCGCCGGCCGCATGGGCCCGGGCCAGACGCGCGCGCTGGCCGAGCTGGGCCCGCGCTTCCTGGTCCCCTACGCGCCGCAGCCGGCCGACTTCGACGCGGTGTTCGGCCGCCATGCGCCGCGCGTGCTGGAGATCGGCTTCGGCATGGGTGACGCCACGGCGCACATCGCTGCCGCGCGGCCCGACACCGACTTCATCGGTTGCGAGGTGCATGCGCCCGGCGTCGGCGCGCTGCTCAAGCGCATCGGCGAGCAGCAGCTCACCAACCTGCGCATCGTGCAGCACGACGCCGTCGAGGTGCTGGACCACATGATCGACGCCGGCTCGCTGGCCGGCATCCACATCTTCTTTCCCGACCCCTGGCACAAGAAGAAGCACCACAAGCGCCGGCTGATCCAGCCGCCCTTCGTGACGCGCCTGGCCACGCGGCTGGCACCCGGCGGCTATCTGCATTGCGCGACCGACTGGCAGCCCTACGCCGAGCAGATGCTCGAGGTCCTGGGCGCCGAGCCGCTGCTCGCCAACACCGCCGACGGCTACGCGCCGAAGCCCGACTACCGGCCGCTGACGAAGTTCGAGAACCGCGGCCTGCGGCTCGGGCACGGGGTCTGGGACCTGGTGTTCGTGCGCCGCTGAGGTCGAGACTTCAGGACCGCGGCGCGATGGCCTCGTACGACGCCAGCCGCGCCGCGTGGTCGTGGATCGCACCGGCCACGATCAACTCGTCGGCGCCGGTCTGCGCCACCAGCGCGGCCAGCTGGCGCCGCACGGTGTCGGGCGAACCGACGGCCGACGCGACCAGCATGCGCTGCACCTGCGCCTTCTCGTGCGGGGTCCACAGCGTCTCCAGCTCGGCCGGGTTGATGGGCCGCGGCAGCGGGCCGCGCTGCCCTCGCTGCATGCCCAGGAAGCGCTGCTGGATCGAGGTGAACAGATGCGCCGCCTCTCCATCGGAAGCCGCACACACCACGTTCACGCCGACCATCGCATGCGGCGCCGGCCACGCCGCCGACGGCTGGTAGCGGGCGCGATACACCTCCAGGGCCGACAGCAGCAGGTCGGGCGCGAAGTGCGAGGCAAAGGCGAAGGGCAGGCCCAGGTGCGCGGCCAGCTGCGCGCTGTACAGGCTGGACCCCAGCAACCAGATCGGCACCTCGGTGCCGCTGCCGGGAACGGCGCGCACGGCCTGTCCCGGCGTGGGCGGTCCCAGGTAGCGCTGCAGTTCCATCACGTCCCGCGGGAAGCCCTCTTCCTCATCGGTCGCGTCGAGGTGGCGGCGCAGCGCGCGCATCGTGGCGCGGTCGGTGCCCGGCGCGCGGCCGAGGCCCAGGTCGATGCGGTCGGGGAAGAGCGTGGCCAGCGTGCCGAACTGTTCGGCGATGACGAGCGGCGCGTGGTTGGGCAGCATCACGCCGCCCGAGCCGACGCGGATCGTCGACGTGGCGGCGGCGATCTGCCCCACCAGCACGGCCGTGGCCGAGCTCGCCACGCCGTCCATGTTGTGGTGCTCGGCCACCCAGTAGCGCCGGTAGCCGCAACGCTCGGCGTGACGCGCCAGCTCGAGGCTGTGGCGCAGCGCCTGCGCGGCGTTGCCGCCCTCGACGATGGGCGAGAGATCGAGGACGGAGAGCGGGACGAGGCGATCGGACTCAGGCATGGCGAGCACGATGCCAGAAGGCCCGTGCGGCCACTGCCGAAGGGGCTCTCGGCCCCTACTTCAGCCAGCCCATGAAACGGTCGAAGACCTCGTCGTTCACGCGGATGCCGAGGTTCGAACCGTCGTCCCCATACGCATGGACGGCCACGACCACGCGCTCGTCGCGCTCGTCGAAGACGAAGATCGGGCTGCCGCTCTGCCCCGACTGGGTGTCCAGGCCGTACTCGAGCACTCGCGGCCGGCATTCGTCGACGCGCCCGGAGTTGAACCACTGCGTGCCGATGCGCTTGTCCGCCGGGTAACCGGCGGTGTTCACGATGAGTTGCTCGAGGGACTCGTTCGTGCGGGAGGCGAACCCGAACCATCCGGTTCGCTCGCCGACCGCCTTGTCCAGCCAGATCACGCCCAGATCGTGCTCTTCGCTCCTGGACGCCTGCCACTGCGGCGCCACGTCGAAGTCGTCGGCCTCGAAGAAGTCGAAGGGCGCGAAGTTGCCGGCCCGGCCCGGGATGACGGTGATCCGGGTGGGCGAGCGGCCGGTCTTGTGGCTGACCAGGTTGTGCCCTGCCGTCAGCACGGTGCGCGGCCCCGCCATCCAGCCGGTGCCCAGCACCTGCTCGTCGTGCATGCCCTCCATGACCAGCTGGCAGATGCATCGCCACGGCGTGATCGTCGTGTTGGTGATGGGCACGCGGTCATCGACACCCACCTGCGCCTGCGGAAACGCGAACTCGAGCCAGGCCGCGTCGCCCAGGCGCTCGCTGGTCAGGCGCGATGGCAACGCGCGGCTGCGCGAGCCCTGGCTCATGACCCGTCCGACGTCGAAGCCCGGCACCGCCTCGATGCGTCCGCCGTTGTTCGTCTGGACCATGAACGAACCCCGGTGGCGGATCTCCTTCTTGCGCTTGCCCATGGCGGCTCTCCCTCAACGCTGGCCGGGGCTGCCCGGCTGGGCCCGCTCCCGCGCGCCATCGACGCCGGGGCGTGGATCGCGCAGCTCGGGCTCACTGCTCGAAAGGCCCGCCCTGCGCAGGTTCGACAGCGCGCTGAACTGGTTCCTCGAACCGATGGTCACCGAGACGATGTCGTTCTGCCGGGTCGGTGCACCGAAGGCCGCCGACTCGACTTGCTTGGCCCCGGACTTGCCGATCAGCGCCGTCTCCAGATCGCTCTTGGCCTTGATCTCGGCGATCCTGGCGTTGGCCAGTGCCGTTTCCTTCTGGCTCAGATCGACCTTGAGCTGGATGATCTCGGCCGCTGCGGTCAGCACGGCCGAGGCCGCCTCCACGGGTGCGGAGGCGAGCGCCAGCGCCGAGCTGGGCCGATCCGTCGTGACCGACTTGAGCACCCCCGCCTGGAGCGTCACGTCATGGCTCGTCTTGACGAACGCCCAGCGCTCCAGCGGCAGCGACAGCGTCGGCGAGCCGTTGGGAATGGACGCCAGCACCGTGTTGGAGGTGTCCAGTCCGGTCAGCGTCAGCCGGTAGGGCTGGTTCACCCGGTAGCAGATGCCCTTGCTGCAATCGGCCGTGGCGGCTTCCGTCTTGCCGCCGGCCACCGGAGGATTCGCCGGCGGCTGAACCGCCAGGCTGAACGGACTCTGCACACCACCGACCTGGGTGTGCAGGGCCTTGAGGGCCGCGCACGCCTCGTCGGCCGCCGTGCAGGTGGCTGCGCGCGTCTTCAGGAAGGCCTTGGCCGCCTTGTTGATCGCGGTGTTGACGGCCTCGATCTCGCCACTCTGGGTGGGATCGACCAAGGCCCGGTACAGGACCGTGGGCTCGCCCACATCCGCCGCTTCGGGCGTGGCCCTGGCGGTCGCGATCTTGATCAGCGCGGGGATGGTCTTGTCCTCGGCGGTCACCTTCACGGACTCGAGCAGACCCAGGTTGCTCACGCTGACCTGCACGTTGTCGCTGCTGAAGGCATTGCCCGAGCGGCTCATCAGGTAGCGCGCCGCGGGATCGCCGACGATGCGCGGCTCCTGGACCGCGAGCATGAGCGCCCCACCGCTCTCGACCAGCTCCACCGGCAGCAGCGCCATGGGCAGCATGTAGGCCACGCCATCGCCCGCCGGTGCGCTCGATGGCCGGCTCTGAACGACCGCGCAGCCCGCCAGGGCAACGCTCGAAGCGGCCAGCGCCGCGCCTCTCCAATGGATGGCCATGGCGGCCTCCTTCCTCTTTGCGTCTCGGGCATCACGGCCGATCTCAGGGACCGCCCCCGGCTCAGCCGGACGACCCGGGGCGGCCAAGCGCTCGTCCGGTGTCCGCGTCGATGCTTCCCTTGCTGTCGTCGGCACCGACCCGGACTGCGGCGATTGGCAGGGCCATGGTTGCAGCGCCGCAGCGGGCCGACATCGTCAAGATGGATGACGCCGAGCCGCGGCGCGGTGCCGATCTAGGGAGAGCGCCGGATGCCGGCCCGATCGACTGCCGGGGCCTCGCCCGAGGCAGCGGGTTCGAGGTGCCTCGCTCAGCGTCGCCGGCAGTCGTAGTGCAGGGCCACGGTGTCCGATCCCGGCAAGCGGCGCTGATCCAGCAGCATCCAGCGTTGCGTCAGGCCGGGCTCGAAGGTGGGCACGCCCTCGCCCAGCAGCACGTTGCCGACCAGCAGGTGCAGTTCGTCGACCAGGCCGTGCACCAGCAGGCCGTTGCAGAGCAGGTGGCTGCCGTAGATCAGCAGGTCGGGGCCCGGAGCGGCCTTGAGTTGGGCGATGCGTGCCAGGGCCCGCGCGCGGGGTATCGCTTCGGCGTCGGCCCAGGGCGAGTCGGGGCTCACCCGCAGGCTGTCGCTGACGAGCAACTTGCGTGCTGCCGCCACCCGCTCGGCAATCTCGCGTTGCACCGGCTCACTGCCGGGGCCGCGGTCGACCTGCGGCCAGTAGGCCTCGAACATCGGGAAGGTGGTGGCACCGAAGAGCAAGGTGTCGGCGCGGCGCAGGCAGTCGAGGTTGTGGGCGTCGAAGGCGCCATCCATCGGCAGGCCGGCGAGCGTGCCGCCGGGGCCGGCGCAGTAGCCGTCGAGCGAGGTGAGGATGCTGACGATCAGCTTGGCCATGAAGAGGTCTCCTGGGGGTTGAGCCACGCGGTCCGGCCGTCCGGGGCGTGTCCTCTCTTTGGAGACAGGTCGAAGGATCAACTCATCGGTGGCGGCAGGGGCTTCCTCAGGAAAGCTCGTCGGACATGCCGAATCGCCGGCAGACGGCCGGGTCGATGAAGCTGTCGATCGATGCGATCAGCCCCTCGCGCAGGCGCAGCAACACCACGCCGCCCGGCCGGAAACGGTCGTCGCCGGCCTGCTGCATGTAGCAGGCAAAGCCCGGTTGGCCGTTGCCGCGCAGGGCTTGCAGCCGCCAGGGTGTCTGGAACACCCGCTCGGCGAAGAACATCTCGACGAAGCGGCGACCGTCGAACCAAGCGGGCAGCGGCGGCATGGTGAAACGGGCGTCTTCGGCCAGCAGATCGACCATGGCGGCGATGTCGCGGCGCTCCCAGGCGCCCACGAAGCGCTGCAGCAGGCCCCCCGGTTCCTGCTCACCGAGCCGCTGCAGATCGGCCGCCGGCGTGCGTTCCTTCACCGTCTTCTGAGCGCGCTGCAGCGCGCTGTTGACCGACGCGACCGAGGTGTCGAGCATCTCGGCCGCTTCGGCCGCCGAATACTCCAGCACCTCGCGCAGCAGCAGCACGGCTCGCTGCGTGCCGGGCAGGTGCTGCAGCGCGGCCACGAAGGCGAGCGCCACGTGCTCGCGGCGTTGCAGCGTGGTGGCCGGATCCTCGTGAACGCCTGCTTCCGGCAAGGGCTCCAGCCACACCGGCCCGGCCACTGGCTCACCGAGCTCGGCCGTGGCCTGCAACGCTGCGCCGTGGTCGGTCGAGGTGATGCGCCGCGGCCGCTGCGCGATCAGCCGCAGGCACACATGGGTGGCGATGCGGTAGAGCCAGGTGCCGAACGCACTGCGCGACTCGAAGCCGGACAGGCCGCGCCAGGCGGCGAGCAAGGTCTCCTGGAGCGCGTCGTCGGCATCGAAGGGCGAGCCCAGCATGCGGTAGCAGTGGGTGTGCAGCTGGCGGCGGCGGGGCGCCACCAGTCGGTCGAAGGCGGTGGCGTCGCCGGCCCGTGCGCGCGACAGCCATTCGGCTTCGGCAACAGGATCGTGCGGGAACGACATGGCGAATTCTGGCGCGCCATGCGCCGCCTGACCTGGCCGACGCGCTGCGCCGGGCCCCCTTGTCCGTGACACCGCGCACCGCCGGAAACACACACCGGCCCGAGCTGGATTGCAATTGCGGATACGCTGCGTCTCGGGTGGTGCCACAGCGGGCGACCGCGCATGCGCCCACCGCCTGCGACGCAAGCCGGCCAGGGTGGCGCGCGCCCGTGCAGCTTGATCGCACGTCTCGGCCCCTCATCAGGAGACCCCGATGCCCAGCAAGAACACGATCTGCCTCTGGTACGACGGCACCGCGCTGGACGCCGCCACCTTCTACGCCCAGACCTTTCCGGACAGCACGGTGGGCGCGGTGCACCGCGCGCCCGGCGACTATCCCTCGGGCAAGGAAGGCGACGTGCTGACGGTGGAGTTCACCGTGATGGGCATCCCCTGCCTGGGCCTGAACGGCGGCCCGGCGTTCAAGCCCACCGAGGCCTTCTCCTTCCAGGTCGCGACCGACGACCAGGCCGAGACCGACCGCCTGTGGAACGCGATCGTCGGCAACGGCGGCCAGGAGAGCGCTTGCGGCTGGTGCAAGGACAAGTGGGGCCTGTCGTGGCAGATCACGCCGCGCGCGCTGTCCGCCGCGATCACCGACCCCGACCGGGCCGCCGCGAAGCGCGCCTTCGACGCGATGATGGAGATGGGCAAGATCGACATCGCCAGGATCGAGGCGGCGCGCCGCGGCTGAGCCGGCGCAAGGCGCCGTGGCTCAGGCCGCGCGCCCCTCGCGCCACACGCCCGTCCCCTCCAGCGCCGGCGAGGGCTCGGTCAGCCGCCAGCGCAGCGGCCACGCCGCCGGGCGCTGCAGCACCGCGTCGACCTCCAGGCGCAGCAGGCGTTCGGCACCGGCAAAGTCGCGCAGGCTGGCGCCGTCCCAGACGATCTCGGCGCGGCCCTCCACATGCAGCAGCGCGCCGCCGGCGAAGTCGGCGAACACCAGGCCGGCGCGCGGCTCGGCGTGCAGGTTGCCCAGGGTGTTGAAGAAGCCGTTGCCGTTGAAGTCCGGCCAGGTCAGCACGCGGCCGTCGTCGCTGACGTGCACGAAGCCCGGTCGCCCGCCGCGGTGCGAGACATCGCTGCCGTGGTGGGCCGCGTCGCCGCCGGCATGCGTGGCGATGAAGAAGGTGTCGGCGGCACTCACCAGTGCCGCGGCCGCATCGTCCAGGCGCGAAGCGGTCTGCGCTGGGGGCACGGTCTCCGGCGCCGCATCGACAGCGACCCGCGCACGCCGCTGGATGTAGCGCGGGCAGTTGCCGAAGCTCTGCGTCACGTCGACGTCGAAGCCGTGCGCGTCGATGCCGGCGATCTGCCCGTTGACGCGGTTGCGCCGCCGCGTCGGCAACTCGATGCCCAGCAGGCCGACCGCCGCACCGGCGTGCAAGAGCCCGGCGACCGGGTCGTCGGCGGGCGGCAAGGCACCGATGCGCAGGCGCGTGGCGCCGGGCGACTGCACGAAGCCCGGCCCCGGACCGACCAGCAGCGTGGCCCGCGGCTGGCCGTCGGCCGTCACCGCGCCCAGCGCGATGAAGGGCAGCAGCTCGAAGAAATGGCGGTGCTGGTCCGGCATCTCGGCGCGCATCACGCGCCGTCCGATGGCGTCCATGTGCGCCTGCGAGCCGGCGCGCGCCTGCACCGCACGCTCGCCGTCGTGGAAAGGGTCGGCCTCGTGCGGCCAGCGGGGCAGGTCCATGGCCGTGCCTCAGGCTGCGAGGCCGATGCGGCTGGCCTGCATGGGCGCAAAGCCCGGCAGGGACTCGACGCGATTGAGCCAGGCGCGCAGCCGGGGGTAGTCGTCGAGCGCGACCTTGCCTTCGGGCGCGTGCGCCGTGTAGGTGTACAGCGCGATGTCGGCGATGGTCGGGGCGTCGCTGACGAGCCAGGTCGCGCCTTGCGCATCCAGGATCCGCTCGACCTGTCGGTACAGCGCATGCGCGCGATCGATAGCGGGCTGCGCGTCCTCGCTCAGCTTGAACAGCTGCACGATGCGCGCCCGCGCCGCACCGAAGGCCAGCGGCCCGGCCGCGACCGACAGCCAGCGCTGCACCGCCGCCGCGCCCTGCGGGTCGCGCGGCAGCCACGACGGCGCCGCGTAGCGCAGCGCCAGGTAGACGAGGATGGCGTTCGAGTCGGGCACCACCACGCCGTCGTCGTCGATCACCGGCACCTGGCCGAAGGCATTGAGCGCCAGGAACTCCGGGGTCCGCTGCTCGCCGTGCGCCAGGTCGACCGGCACCAGCTCGAACGGCAGGTCGAGCAGGCGCAGGAAGAGCTCGACGCGGTGGCAGTGGCCCGACAGCGCAAAGCCGTGCAGGCGGATCGGGCGGGAGGGGCGAGGCAGGCTCATGGCGGTCTCCGATGGGGGCATGGAGCGGATTCTTCGACGAACCCGCTGCGACATAAAGACGGCGGCGGGGATTTGACTGCTGCACCTGACGCAGCAATCATCGGGCATGGACAAGCTCCGGGCCCTGCAGAACTTCATCGCGATCGCCGACCACGGCAGCCTCACCGCCGCTGCCGCGGCGCAGGACCTGTCGCTGCCGGCCGTCGTGCGCTCGCTGGCCGCGCTGGAGGCCTCGCTGGGCGTGCGGCTGCTGCAGCGCACGACGCGGCGCCAGTCGCTGACCGAGGACGGGCGCCAGTACCTCGAGCGGGCGCGCCGCATCGTCGCCGATGTCGACGAGGCCGACCGGCTGCTGGGCGAGCAGCGCGCGGAGGCGAGCGGGTCGCTGGCCGTCACCGCGCCGGTGCTGTTCGGCCAGTACCACGTGGCGCCGGCCGTCACGCGCTACCTGCAGCAGCACCCGCGCATGCGCATCAGCCTCGTGCTGCTGGACCGCGTCGTCAACCTCGTCGAGGAAGGCCTGGACGTCGGCGTGCGCATCGGCCCGCTGCACGACTCCAGCCTGATCGCGCAGCCGGTCGCCGCGATGCGCCGCGTCGTGCTGGCCAGCCCCGCGCTGCTGCGCCGCCGCGGCACGCCGCGTCATCCGCGCGAGCTGGCCGACGCGCCCTGCCTGCGCTTCAACGGCAGCGACGGCTCGCACTGGAGCTTTCGCGACCAGGGCCGGCGGCTCAGCGTGCCGGTGGCGGGGCCGCTCGACAGCAACCTGAACGCGCCGCTGCTCGACGCCTGCGCGGCCGGCCTGGGCTTCGCGCACTGCCTGCTGTACCAGGCCGCCGCGCTGGTGAAGGCACGGCGCCTGCGCATCGTGCTGGCCGACTACGAGACCGAGCCCTGGTCCGTGAGCCTGGTCTATCCCAGCGCGCGCTGGATGCCGTCGCGCACCCGCAGCTTCATCGACTGGATGAAGCGCGACCTTGGCACGCTGAGCTGATCATCAGGCCTTCCACTCGACCCAGCCGCCCCAGGCGCTCAGCAGCACCAGACCGCCGAAGGCGATGCGGTACCAGGCGAAGACCGTGAAGTCGTGGGTGGACACATAGCGGATCAGCCAGCGGATGCACAGCAGCGCGCTGGCGAAGGCGAACACCAGCCCGACCGCGAACACCGGTGCGTCGGACCAGGCGAGCAGCTCGCGCTGCTTCCAGACCGAATAGGCGCCGGCGCCCATCAGCGTCGGGATGCCGAGGTAGAAGCTGAACTCGGTGGCCGCCTTGCGCGAGAAGCCGAACAGCATCGCCCCGATGATGGTGGCGCCCGAGCGGCTGGTGCCGGGGATCAGCGCGAGGCACTGCACCAGGCCGACCTTCAGCGCGTCGAGCGCGCTCATGTCGTCGACCGTCTCGACGCGCGCGGTGCGCTGGCCTTCCAGGTCGCGCTCGCCGAAGAGCCGGCGGTGGCGGCGCTCGACCCACAGGATGACCAGTCCCCCCACGACGAAGGCCAGCGCGACCGGCACCGGGTGGAAGAGGTGCGCCTTGATGATGCTGCCCAGCGCCAGGCCGAAGACCACCGCCGGCAGGAAGGCGATCAGCACATTGCGCGCGAAGCGCTGCGCGACGGCTTCGCTGGCGATGCCGCGCACGGTGGACATCAGGCGCACGCGGTACTCCCACACCACGGCGAGCATCGCGCCGGTCTGGATCGCGATCTCGAAGACCTTGACGACGTCGCCGGTGAAGTCGAGCAGCGAGGCGGTGAGGATCAGGTGCCCGGTGCTGGAGATCGGCAGGAACTCGGTGAGGCCCTCGACGATGCCCATGACGGCGGCCTTGACCAGCAGCAGGATGTCCAAGAAAGCGCGCTCCGTGTTGTGCTTCGCCGTGCGAAGCCGCGGATGTTAGCGGGGCGCCACCGGCTCCTTGGCCGCGGGCGGCGCGGGGCGCGGCCCGCCGCGCGTCAGCACCATCAGGATGTCGGCGTACCAGGCGCAGTTCAGGCCCAGGGCCTCGTCGAGGCCGAGGTCGCGGCCGTCGACGTCGAGCCGCGCCGAGTGCACGCCCAGCAGCAGCCAGGGCAGCTGAACCAGCGCGTCGTGCGCCGGATCGGTCGGCGCGGTCAGGCGCGCGACCACCGGGGCGCCGCTGGTGCCGCGGTGCGTGCGCGCGTCGGTGAGGAAGTAGCCCTCGCCCTTGAAGCGCATGCCGTAGGACGAGGCGATGACCGCCTGCCGCACCACGGGCAGGTGGTGCAGCGTATCGTGGAAGCCGAGCGGAAAGCCCACGATCAGCAGCGAGGTCCCGACCTCGACCGCGGCCGACTGCACCGCCTCCAGGTGCTGCGGCGTGAAGGCGCGGATGATTGCCGTGGGCGGCAGCGCGTCGCGCTCGAGCTCGACCACCGCGACGTCGATCTCGCCGGAGCCGTCCAGCCCCTCGATCCAGACGCCCTTGCCGTCGCGGTAGAGCGGGATCGAGAAGCCGATCGAGTCGGTCATGTTGCCGGCATCGGTGTGCAGTTCGATCTCCAGGCGGTCCGGGTGGTGGCCGCTGGGTTCGTCGAAGCAGACGTGCCGGCTGGTGACGAGGTAGAGCCGCTCGTCGCGCTGGAAGAAGAAGCCGCTGGCCTGGGTCAGCAGGCGCTGCTGCAGGAAGGTCGAGACGCGCGTCGCGGCCAGCAGCAGCGGCTCGATCGTGGGTTGCGCGGCCGGCGTTTCGGCAGGCGCCGGTGCGTCGTCCGGCGCGTCGTCCGGCGGTGAGGGCGCGGGCATCGCGGCGCCTGGGCGGGCAGGCCCTAGCGGAGGGCCACCTGGCGGCACACGTTGCCGCCGACCACCGTCAGCCGCAGGCTGCCGCCATGCCATTCGAGCCAGTCGAGCGCCACGTAGTCGGCGATGAAGCCGTCGCCGATCAGGTCGGCGCGGTGCGCCTTGAGGTGTTCGACGGCGCGTTGCAGGCCCTCGCGGAGCGCCTCGCGCCGCAGCACGGGCACGGCCAGCGACACGGCGGGGGCCTTGGACCGCTTCGAACGGCTCGCTCGCGGCGAGGAGGCGGGGCGGCTGGTCGGCGAGGGATCGTTGGCGATGGCGGGCTCCGTGGCTACCCCGACCATAACAGGCCGCCGTGTCCCGCCTCCCGCAGGGGCCGGGCGCGTCAGCGCGCCGTCGTCAGCACCAGGGCCGCGGCGGTGGCGGACGGCGGCGTGCGCGGCGGCGCGCCGTCGGCCAGCGTCGTCGTCGCCGGGCGGCGCGGGCGCGGCGGCTGCTGCAGCAGCGCGACGTGCGGACTCCTCAGGGCGATCGCCTGCGTCGTCACCGACTGCTGCTTGCTGTGCGGCAGCTTCTGGCGCGGGTTGGCGCCATGGGCCAGCAGGAACTCGATGCTGTCGCGCTGGCGCTCCGGGTCGTCCAGGAAGCTCGGTACCAGCACGCGCGCCAGCGGCAGCCAGGCGAGCTGGTCGCCCTGCAGCGGCGGCACGCTGTTGGCGAGCGTCGGCACGCGGCTGAACCACCAGTCCAGCGCCACCCAGTGGCTGCTGCGCAGGGCTTCCTCGAAGCCGGGCCGCTGCTTGCCTTCGTAGGGCGCGAGCGCGGCCTGCGCGGTGTGGCCGCCGGCCTCCAGGCGATGCGCGAACGGCGAATCCAGGTAGTCGGGATGCAGCGCACCCAGCACGCCGAAGCCGACGGCGTCGGGGTGCAGCGCGCCGGCGGCCTGCCAGCGCTCCAGCACCTGGTCCAGGCCGGCGCGGCGCGCGCCGGGGCAGCTGAAGGCACGCACGACGTCGTGGCGGATCGCGCGGGCATCGGCCTCGGCCATCCACGTCATCGCGCGCAGCACCTCGGGCGAGGCGGCCGCGAAGTCCGGGCAGCGCGGCTGCTGCGCCAGCTTGACCAGCGGCGACTGCAGGCAGCTCTCGGGCTGCGCGCCCTGGTCCAGCAGTTCGGGCAGCACCGGCCAGAGGCGCGCGTCCGCGGTGGCGATCGCGAGCGGGCAGCCCTGCAGGTGGACCTGCGCCACGGCGAGGTCCTCGCGCCGCAGGCTGCCGGGCTGGTACGGGCCGCAGCGCGGGCTGAGGGCACGGCTCACGCTGTCGAGCTTCATGCAGGACACCGGATCGCCGTCGGTCAGCTTGTCGTGCACGTGCTTGACGATGGCCCACGACATGCTGGTGTCGGTGGCGACGCCGACGGCGCCGAGCACCAGCGAGGTCGTGGTGCAGCCGCCCGCCATCAGCGTGACGACCAGGCCGGCCAGCAGGGCCGCTCGACGTTGCAGGTTCTTCATGGGCGGGGTAGGCCGGTGGAGTGGAGGTCGCGGCGGACGCGCCTCGACACAAGTGCGCAGGCACCCGCAACTAGCGAGCCAGCCCGCCCGGGCCGGCCGCCAGGTGCCAAGGAAGTCACGATCCGGCGGTGGCGACCCGCCGGCGGCCCGGCCTCGCGGGCCAGCGGCGGGAGCCGGGGTGACCAGGCTGCGACGCTGCCTCCCGGGCCGCCGCGCGGCGACTGCCGCAAATGGGCGCTCCGGCCGTTGCAATCGTGACTTGCGGTATCGGGCGGCCGGTGCGGGCGGGCACTGCACGGCCACTGCACAATCGGCCCACCCCGCCCTCCCACGGAGCCTCCTCGCGATGTCGCAGATTCCCACGCTCGAAGCCGGCAACACGTCCAAGGTGCACCTGATCGGCGGCGAGAAAGGCGGCGTCGGCAAGTCGCTGGTCGCGCGGCTGCTGGCGCAGTACTTCATCGACCACGAGCTGCCCTTCGTCGGCTTCGACACCGACCGCTCGCACGGCGCGCTGCTGCGCTTCTACAGCGGCTATGCCTCGCCGGTGCTGGTGGACCGCTACGAGACGCTCGATGCGATCGTCGAGTCGGCCATCGAGCAACCGGGGCGCCGCGTGCTGGTCGACCTGGCCGCGCAGACCCACGAGCCGCTGGTGAAGTGGATGGACGAGTCGGGCGTGCTCGACCTGGCGGACCTGTCGGGCGTGGCGATCCACTACTGGCACGTGATGGACGCCGGCAAGGACTCGGTCGACCTGCTCAAGCGCCTGCTCGACCGCTTCGGCCAGCGCCTGCGCTACGTGCTGGTGCGCAACCAGCTGCGCGGCGACGACTTCAGCCAGCTCGAGAAGTCCGGCGAGCAGGCCCGCGCGATGGCGCTCGGCGCCCGCATCGTCGACGTGCGCCGCCTGAACGACGCGCTGGTGCAGAAGATCGATGCCAGCAACAGCAGCTTCTGGGCGGCCAAGAACAGCCCCGGCAAGGAAGGCCCGTCGCTGGGCCTGCTGGAGCGGCAGCGGCTCAAGCTGTGGCTGAACCACGCCTACGGCGAGATCGCCGCAGCCGGGGTCTGAAGCCGCAGCTTCGGGCTTTGGCTAGAGTGGCTCCAGCGCGATCCTCACGCCGCCGGCCAGCACCGTGATCGCGCCGGGGCGATAGCCCAGCAGTTCAGCGGTCTTCAGGTCCTCGGCCCGCGGTCGGTACACCGGCTGCCCCTCGAGCATCTGCTCGGCGAGCTCGCGGCCGATCCGGTTGACCGACGCGGCGAACTCGCCGGGCAGGCTGTCGAAGCGGAAGCTGCGCACGCGCGCTTGCACCAGGCGGACGGCCGGATCGGCCGCGTCGTAGCGCAGGCCGGCATCGAAGGCCATCTGCCCGCGATAGGCCGTGCCGAGCACGCGCTCGGTCAGCTGCATCTGCACGTCGAGCACCAGGCGGTTGGCCTGCGGCAGCAGCCGCAGGCGCGGCTGGGTGGCGCGCGCGTCGGCCAGGTCCGGCACGCGCCACTCGAACGGAAAGCGCTGCTCGACGAGCCGCGCCAGCTCCGTCTCGCCGACGGTGATGCTGCGCGCTTCGCCGAGCCCGGCGGCGCGTGCCGATCCGCGGAACAGCCACACCGCACCCAGGCCGCCGAGCGCGAGCGCGCGCCGGCGTGCCGGGTCCGCGGCGGGCTCAGTCGTCGTCCGACTCCTCGCCACTGCGATCCTTCGGGCCTTTCGCCTTGACCGGCCTGAGCCCGATCACCGTGCCCTCGCGCCGCAGGTCGGCGCCGCCGTACTGGCGGCCGCTGCGCAGGTCCATCACCACGCCCTGCACCGAGCCGATCGTCGCGAGGCAGCCGTTGCTGCCGGCCGCACCCAGGCCCAGGTGACCCAGCGCCCGCAGCGCGTCCTGCGTCGCGACGCCGAACTTGGGCTGCATGAAGGGCTCGACGCCCTCGCACGAGATCGTGCCGGCCGCGCCGGTGACCGACAGCCGCGGTGCGTTGATCGCCTGCTGGATGCTCATGCCGTGGTCGATCAGGTTCAGCGTGACGTTGAAGACCGAGTTGATGATGGTCGCCCCGCCCGGCGAGCCATAGGCGGCCACCGGCTCGCGGCCCTTGAAGACGATCGCCGGCGCCATGGAGCTGCGCGGCCGCTTGCCCGGCGCGACGTCGTTGGCGCCGGGGTTGCCGGCCGTCGCGTTGAAGGCCGGATCGAAGTTGAAGTCGGTCAGCTCGTTGTTGAGCAGGAAGCCGTAGCCCGGCACGGTGATGCCGGTGCCCCAGGTGGCCTCGATCGTGGTCGTGAAGCTGACCACGTTGCCCCACTTGTCGACCACCGAGTAGTGCGTGGTGTGCGAGGGACGGTGCTCGTCGTCGTCGTGCTTCGGCGTGAAGCGCCGGTCCTTGTGGCCGTCGGCCGCGGTGTCGTAGGGCAGCGGGTTGCCGGCCACCGGCGTGGCCATGCGCGAGCTGGTGCTGATCATGGCCGAGCGGCTGGCGACGTAGTCGGCGTTCAGCAGGCCCGTCTTGGGCACCGGCACGAAGTCCTCGTCGCCCATCCACACCGCGCGGTCGGCGAAGGCCAGGCGCATCGCCTCGGTCATCACGTGCAGCGTGGTCGCGCTGCCGAAGCCGAAGCCCTGCGCGGCGTCGCCGATCGGGAAGCGCTCGACCATCTCGAGCATCTGGCCCACGGTGAGCCCGCCCGACGACGGCGGCGCCATGTCGGCCACGGTCCAGCCGCGGTAGTCGACGCGGATCGGCTCGCGGATCACGGTGCGGTAGTCGGCCAGGTCCTTCAGCGTCATGCGGCCCGCGCCCTCGGCCGCGACCGGCGTGCGCGTGCGCTGCTGCGCGGCCACGATGGCCTCGGCGATCTCGCCGCGGTAGAACACGCGCGGCCCGTGTTTCGCGATCAGGCGGAAGGTCTTCGCCAGGTCGGGCTGGACCAGCAGCGTGCCTTCGGCGAGCGGCACGCCGCCTGGGCGGAAGATCGCTGCGGTCTCGGGCTGGAAGCTCGTGCGCCCGCCGTCGCCGGCGATGTTGGCGGCGAGGAAGCGATTGATCGCGAAGCCCTTCTCGGCCACCTCGATGGCCGGCGCCAGCGCCTCGGACAGGCGGATCGTGCCCCAGTGGCGCAAGGCATGGTCCACCGTCGCCAGCGTGCCCGGCACGCCGACCGCCAGCCCGCTGGTCGAGGCGAGGGTGAAGCGCTGCGCCGCGGGCACGTCGGTCAGCACGAACTGCGTCGGCGTCGCGGCCGCGGGCGCCTTCTCGCGGCCGTCGATCGCGAAGGTCTTGTTGGGCCGCGCCAGGTGGATCATCATGAAACCGCCGCCGCCGATGCCCGAGAACTGCGGCTCGACGACGTTGAGCATGAACTGGATCGCGGCCGCCGCGTCGATGGCATTGCCGCCGCGCGCCAGCACATCGGCGCCGGCCTTCGCCGCGAGCGGGTGCGACACCGACACCACGCCGCCCTTGTAGGCCACGCCGTCCCAGGCCGGCGGCGGCGGCACGGTTTCGGTGGTCGGCGGCAGCGTGATGCCGGGCGGCGTGCCCGGCGTCCGGAGCGGCGCCGGCCCATGCGCGCCGGCCGTGGCCAGCAGCGTCGCGGCTGCGGCGCCGAGCGCCAGGCGACGAAGCATCGTCGCGGGAGGAATCGACTTCATGCGGGGCTCCTCGATCGGTGGCGGCACGGGTCGTGTCGCGGAGGATGATCGGACGGCACCCGGGGGGCGTCAATGCGTGCGGCACGCCGCACGCGGGGCAGTCTGTAGGAAAGAGTAAGCCGCTGGCCTACTCGTAGCGCAGCGCCTGGATCGGCAGCAGCGCCGCGGCGCGGCGTGCCGGGTAGAAGCCGAAGAACACGCCGACCGCGGCCGAGAAGCCCACCGCCAGCGCGATCGCGCTCGGGTCCATCGCCACCTGCCAGCCGGCGAAGGTGGCCACGGCCCAGGTGGCCAGCGCACCGATGACGATGCCGATCGCGCCGCCGACGAGGCTGAGCGTCACCGCCTCGATCAGGAACTGCGCCAGGATGTCCTTGCTGCGCGCACCGACGGCCATGCGCAGGCCGATCTCGCGGGTGCGCTCGGTCACGCTGACCAGCATGATGTTCATGATGCCGATGCCGCCGACCACCAGGCTCACGCCGGCCACCGCGGCCAGCAGCAGGGCCAGCACGCGGCTCGAGGCCTCCTGCGCCTGCAGCACCTCGGTCAGGTTGCGGATGCTGAAGTCGTCATCCTGCCCCGGCTGCAGGCGGTGGCGCTGGCGCAGCAGCTCGCGGATGCCGTCCTCGGCCTGCTTCATCGAGACGCCTTCGCGCACCTTGACGCTGATCGAACCGACGCGCTTGAGCTTGCCGCCGCTCTGCCCCTGGATGCGGTTGCGGTAGGTCGAGATCGGCACCATCACGACATCGTCCTGGTCCTGGCCGAAGCTGTTCTGGCCCTTGCGTTCGAGCACGCCCACGACGGTGAGCGGCACCTTCTTGACGCGGATCACCTGGTCGATCGGGTCGGCGTCGCCGAACAGCTGCTGCGCGACGGTCAGGCCGATGATCGCCACCTTGCCCGAGCCGCTGACCTCGCTCATCTCGAAGTTGCGGCCGCTGGCGAGCGGCCAGTCGCGCGCTTCCAGGTAGTCGGGCGTCATGCCGAAGGCCGAGGTGGCCCAGTTGGTGTTGCCGGCGACGATCTGCACGCCGGTGCGCATCGTCGGCGCGGCGACCTGCACTTCCGGCACCTCGCGCGCGACGGCATAGGCGTCCTCCTCCACCAGCGCCTGGCCGGTCTGCGCGCCGAGGCGCACGCCGCCGGTGGTCTGCGCGCCGGGCATCACCAGCATGATGTTGGAGCCCAGGCCCTTGATCTGCTCGGCCACGCGCTGCTGCGCGCCGCTGCCGATCGCGATGGTCGTGATGACCGCAGCCACGCCGATGATGATGCCCAGCATCGTGAGGATGCTGCGCAGCAGGTTGGTGGCGAGGGCGCGCCACGCGGACCGGAGGGCTGCAAGTGCGTTCATTCGGACCGCAGGGCTGCCAGGGCGTTCACGCCGGCACCCGCTCGGGCTGGGCCACGTCCTCGACGACGTGGCCGTCGCGGAACAGGATGCGACGCCGCGCCCAGGCCGCGACATCGGACTCGTGCGTGACCAGGATGATGGTGATGCCGCCGGCGTTCAGCTCGGTCAGCAGCCGCATCACTTCCTCCGACGTCGCGCTGTCGAGCGCGCCGGTCGGCTCGTCGGCCAGGATCATCTGCGGGCGGTTGACCAGCGCGCGCGCGATGGCCACGCGCTGCTGCTGGCCGCCCGACAGCTCGGCTGGCGTGTGGTCGGCGCGCGCAGCGATGCCCACCTGTTCCAGGCAGGCCATGGCGCGCGGATGGCGCTCACGGGGCGGGACACCGGCATAGACCAGCGGCAGCTCGACGTTCTCGCGCGCCGAGGTGCGTGCCAGCAGGTTGAACTGCTGGAACACGAAGCCGATGCGGCGGTTGCGGATGGCGGACAGCGCATCGCCGGACAAGCCTTCGACGTTCTCGTCGGCCAGGCGGTAGCTGCCGCTGGTGGGCTGGTCCAGGCAGCCGAGGATGTTCATCAGCGTGCTCTTGCCCGAACCCGACGCGCCCATGATCGCGACGAACTCGCCGGCCTCGATGTCCAGCGACACGCCGCGCAGCGCATGGACCTCGTTGGCCGCGCCCTCATGGGTCGAGCCCATGCGATAGGTCTTGACCAGGTCCCGCGCCTCGATCAGCGCCATGCCGGCTCCTAGAACAGCGGCCGCGAGCCGCCCGGCCGGTTGCCCGCGCCGGTCGCACCGACGGTGCCGGTCACGACCTCCTGCCCGAGCTTCAGGCTGCTGCCCAGCAGCTCGGTCATGCTGCCGTCGCTGATGCCCAGGCGCACGGCCACGGCCTGCGGCTGGCCCTTGTCGTCCAGCACGTAGACGCGACCGCGCGTGCTGCCGCCGCCGCCGGCGGCGCCGGCACGGCGTTCGGTGGTCTCGGCGATGAACTGCTCGTACTTCGGCTTCTGCTCGGCCGTCAGCAGGCCCGCGACCTGGGCGCGCAGCTCGGCGCGCACGCGCTCGGCGGCCTTGCCGCGCTCTTCTTCCGGCAGCTCGCGCAGCGCGGCGAAGCGCGGGCGCAGGCCGGCGGTGATCGCGTCGACCTTCTCCAGCTGCTCGGCGCTCAGGCCCACCTGCGTCGCCAGGCCGTCGCGGAAGGCCTGCAACGGATTGCCGGGGCGCGCGGCCGGCGCGTTGCCGTCGGGCGGTGCGGGCTGGGCCGCGGGCGCCGACGCCGCGCCGCCTCGCGATCCACCCGGCGCGGCCGGCTCGGCCACGCCGGGCAGGCGCACGCGCAGTGCGGCATTGGGCAGCTTGAGCGCCTGCTCGCGCGTGTCGGTCACGATGCGCGCGTTCGCCGTCATGCCGGGCAGCAGCTGCGTGCCGCCGCGGCCGCTGTTGGCGAACTCGACCACCACCGTGTAGGTGACGACGTTGTTGGTGTTGAGGGCGGCCTTGCGCACCGCCGTGACCTTGCCCTCGAAGGTGCGGGTCGGGAAGGCATCGACGGTGAAGCTGGCCGGCTGGCCGGCGCGCACGCGGCCGATGTCGGCCTCGTCGATCGCCACCTCGACCTGCATGTCGCTGAGGTTGCGCGCGATGATGAAGAGTTCGGGCGCCTGCAGGCTGGCGGCGACGGTCTGGCCGACGTCGACGCTGCGCTTGACGACCACGCCGCTGACCGGCGAGCGGATCTCGGTGCGCGCCAGGTCCACGTTGGCCTGTGCCAGCACCGCGCTGCGCTGCGAGACCGTGGCCTGCGCGCTGATCGCCTGGGCCTTGCTGACCTCGGCCTGGGCCTGCGTCACCTTCAGCTGTTCGGCCAGCGTACCGGCCAGGTTGCGCGTGGTCTCGAAGTCGGCCTGCGAGATGAACTGCTTGTCCAGCAGCTCCTGCTTGCGCAGCAGGTCGCGCTGCGCGTTGTCGGCGTCGAGCCGCGCGCGCGACACCGCCGCCTGCGCGGCCGCCACGTTGGCCTGGGCCTGCAGCGCCTGGGCGCGCGCCGCATCGACGTCGGCCTGGGCCTGGCGCACGCGGTACTGGATGCTCTCGGGGTCGATGCGCGCGATCAGCTGGCCTTCCTTGACCTCGGTGTTGAAGTCGGCGAACAGCTCCTTGATCTGGCCCGAGACCTGGCTGCCGACGCTGACCTGGCGCACCGGGTTGACCGTGCCGCCGGCGGCGACCACCGCCTGCAGCGGGCCCTGCTCGAGCTTCGCGGTGCGGTACTTCGGCGCGCCGTCATCGCCGCGCGCGAACCACCATGTCGCGCCGGCCGCCCCAAGGGCCAGCAGCAGCGCGACGAGCATCCAGACCTTGCGTTTCATGCGGCGCGATTCTAGGCAGCGGCCCACGGCAGGCCGTCTTCCAAGGGGATCTTCATCGATCTTTACCGCTGCGCCACGCCCGCCGCGCGCGGGCAACGCGGCGGGCAGGCATGCTCGCGGCCTGACGCAGGTCAAGGCCCGCGGTTTGACCCCCCTGCTCCCGGAAGCTACATTACTGACTGATCAGTCAGTAAGCCCATGCCCCGTACCGCCCGCACCACGCCGCCCCCGCCCGCACCGACCGCCCGCCAGCGCCGCAAGGAAGCGCGCCCGCAGGAGCTGCTCGACGCCGCGCTCGACCTGTTCGTCGAGAAGGGCTTCGCCGCGACGCGCTCGGAAGAGGTGGCGGCGCGCGCCGGCGTCTCCAAGGGCACGCTCTATCTCTACTACCCCAGCAAGGAAGAGCTGCTGAAGGCGGTGATCCGCGAGAACATCTCGCAGGAGATCGCCGAGGGCGAGGACATCGTGCGCGGCTTCGAGGGCCCGACCGCCGAACTGCTGCCCTACCTGATGCACGAGTGGTGGCGCCGCATCGGCGAGACGCGCGCCTCGGGCATCTGCAAGCTGATCGTCTCGGAAGTGCGCAACTTCCCGGACATCGCGGCCTTCTACGTCGAGGAAGTGATCCAACCGGCCGAGCGCATGCTCGCCTCGGTGATCCAGCGCGGCATCGACCGCGGCGAGTTCCGGCCGGTGCCGGTGCACGAGGTCATCCACGCGCTGATGGCGCCCATGCTCTTCATCATGCTGCACAAGCACTCGATCGGCGCCTGCCCGGCGATGCACGACCGCGCGCCGCCCGAGCGGCTGATCGCGGTCCACCTCGACCTGGTGCTCAACGGCCTGCTGCCGCGCGCCGCCGCCGGCCGCAAGAAGAAATGAAGCGCTCGCTCAAGTGGGGCATCGGCCTGCTGGTGGTCCTGCTGCTGGCCGCCGCGGTGGGGCGCGGGCTGTTGGCACGCAAGGCTGCCGGCGCCGCCGCGGCCGCTGCCGCGAGCGCGGCGCCGGTCGCGCTGGACCTGGCGCCGGAGGACCTGGCCACGGCGAGCCGGCGCGAGCTGGTCCGGTCGCTCGAGATCACCGGCGCGATCAAGGCCGTCAACTCGGCCGTCGTCAAGGCCAAGGTCGCCGCCGAGCTGCAGCAGCTGAACGTGCGCGAGGGCGATCGCGTCGTCGCCGGCCAGGTGCTGGGCCGGCTCGATGCCACCGAGTACGAGTGGAAGCTGCGCCAGGCGCGCGAGCAGTCCGCCCAGGCCCAGGCCCAGCTCGACATCGCCGAGCGCGCGCTCGAGAACAACCGCGCGCTGGTGAACCAGGGCTTCATCTCGAAGAACGCGCTCGACACGTCCGTCTCCAACGCGGCCGCGGCCCGCGCCGCGCTGCAGGCCGCCAACGCCGCCGCCGAACTGGCGCGCAAGTCGCAGAACGACACCGTGCTGCGCGCGCCGATCGCAGGCTGGGTGTCGCAGCGGCTGGTCCAGCCGGGCGAACGGGTCGCGATCGACGCGCGGATCGTCGAGATCGTCGATCTTTCCAGGCTGGAGATCGAGGCCGCGCTCGCGCCCGAGGACGTGGGTGCCGTGCGCATCGGCGCCGAGGCACAACTGCAGGTCGACGGCATCGCCGCGCCGGTCACGGCCCGCGTGGCGCGCATCAACCCGGCCACGCAGGCGGGCACGCGCGCCGTGATGGTCTACCTCGGCGTCGACCCGCTGCCGGGCCTGCGCCAGGGACTGTTCGCGCAGGGACGCATCGCGCTGGAGCGCAAGACCGCGCTGGCCGTGCCGGCGGCGGCGCTGCGCGTCGACCAGGCGCGACCCTATGCGCTGGCGGTGATCGACGGCAAGGTGGTGCAGCGCCTCGTCAGCCTCGGCGCGCGGGGCAGCAGCCCCGACGGCGGCGAAGCGCTGGTCGAGGTGACCGAGGGCCTGGCCGACGGCGACCGGCTGCTGCGCGGCACGGTCGGCGGCGTGCGCGAAGGCACGCTGGTGCGGCTGACGGCGCCGGCCGGTGGCGCGACGGCAGCGGCCGCGACGGCGTCCGGCTCGGCCAACGCCGCGGCCGCGCGCTGAGGCGGAGTCCCGGCCATGTGGTTCACCCGCGTCTCCATCGCCAACCCGGTGATGGCCACGATGGTGATGCTGGCCTTCGTGGTGCTCGGCCTCTTCAGCTACCAGCGCCTGTCGGTCGACCAGTTCCCGAACATCGACTTTCCGACCGTCGTGGTCGCGATGGACTACCCCGGCGCCTCGCCCGAGATCGTCGAGAGCGAGGTCACCAAGAAGGTCGAGGAGGCGGTCAACACCGTCGCCGGCATCAACTCGCTGTATTCGCGCTCCTACGAGGGCACCTCGGTCGTGATCGTCGAGTTCAACCTCGACGTCGACGGCCGCAAGGCCGCCGAGGACGTGCGCGAGAAGGTCGCCGGCATCCGCCCGCTGCTGCGCGACGAGGTCGAGGAGCCGCGCGTCTCGCGCTTCGACCCGGCCAGCCAGCCGATCTTCAACGTCGCCGTCTTGTCGGACGACGGGAAACGCAGCACGCAGGAGCTGACCACCTGGGCCACCCAGGTGCTGCAGAAGCGCCTGCAGAACGTGCGCGGCGTCGGTGCCGTGTCGGTGATCGGCGGCCTGGAGCGCGAGATCAACGTCTACCTGAAGCCGGCCTCACTGGAGGCGCTGGGCGTCGGCGTCGACCAGGTCGTCGCGGCCGTGCGCAGCGAGAACCAGGAACTGCCGATGGGCGCGATCCGCTCGCGCGAGCAGGAGCGCGTGGTGCAGATCAACGCGCGCATGAAGACGCCCGAGGACTTCAAGGAGATCGTCGTCACGCGCAAGGGCGGCGTGCCGATCAAGCTGTGGCAGGTCGCCGACGTGGTCGACGGCCCGGCCGAGCTGGAGTCGCTGGCGCTCTACAACGGCCAGCGCACCGTGCTGCTGTCGGTCCAGAAGAGCCAGGGCGAGAACACCATCGAGGTGGTCGACGGCCTGCAGCGCGCGCTGGCCGCCGCTCAGGACGTGACGCCGCCCGGAGTGAAGCTCGAGGTCAACCGCGACAACTCGCGCTCGATCCGGGTGTCGGTCGCCAACGTCAAGCGCACGCTGATCGAGGGCGCGGCGCTGACGATCCTGATCGTCTTCCTGTTCCTGAACTCCTGGCGCTCGACCGTCATCACCGGCCTGACGCTGCCGATCGCGCTGATCGGCACCTTCCTGTTCATGTACGCCTGCGGCTTCACGATCAACACCATCACGATGATGGCGCTGAGCCTGTGCGTGGGCCTGCTGATCGACGACGCCATCGTCGTGCGCGAGAACATCGTGCGCCACGTGCAGATGGGCAAGAGCCCGCACCAGGCGGCGCTCGACGGCACCAACGAGATCGGCCTGGCGGTGCTGGCGACCACGCTGTCCATCGTCGCGGTCTTCCTGCCCATCGGCTTCATGGGCGGCATCGTCGGCAAGTTCTTCCACGAGTTCGGCATCACCATCGTCGCGGCGGTGCTGATCTCGATGTTCGTGAGCTTCACGCTGGACCCGATGCTGTCGTCGGTGTGGCACGACCCCCAGGCCCACGGGCGCCAGGCGGGGCCGCCGGTGACGCTGTACGACAGGACCATCGGCCGCGTCACGCACGCCTTCGACCGCTTCACCGAGTCGCTGTCCGACCTCTACCAGCGCATCCTGCGCTGGTCGCTGGCGCACAAGCTCTCGACGCTGGCGGTCGCGCTGGCGACCTTCGTCGGCAGCTTCTTCATCATCCCCGTGCTCGGCGCGGAGTTCGTGCCCAAGGCCGACTTCTCCGAGACGCAGATCAACTTCTACACGCCGGTCGGCTCCTCGCTCGAGGTCACCGAGCAGCGTGCGAAGCAGATCGACGCGGTGCTGCGCGAGATGCCCGAGGTCCGCTACACCGTCACGACCATCAACAGCGGCCAGACGCTCGGCAAGATCTACGGCGCGGTCTACGTGCGCCTGGTCGACCGCAAGGACCGCAGCCGCAGCGTGAGCGACCTGGCCGTACCGCTGCGCGAGCGGCTGTCGCGCATCCCGGGCATCACCGTCACCAACATCGGCCAGACCGACCTGGGCGGCGGCAAGAGCCTGCAGTTCTCGATCCAGGGCAGCGACCTGGCCGAGCTGGAGCGCCTGTCCAAGACGATCACCGCGAAGCTGCGCGACATCCCCGGCCTGGTCGACCTGGACAGCACGCTCAAGCCCGACAAGCCGACGGTCGCGATCGCCGTCCGGCGCGACGCCGCGGCCGATGCCGGCCTCAACGTCAACGCGCTGGCCAGCAGCCTGCGCACGCTGGTGGCCGGCACGACGGTGGGCAACTGGCGCGCGCCCGACGGCGAGAACTACGACGTCAACGTGCGCCTCGTGCCCGAGCAGCGCGTCTCGCTGGCCGACCTGCAGCACCTGCCGCTGAACGTGACGGCCGCCGCCGACGGCTCGCCGCGCGTCGTGCGGCTGTCGCAGGTGGCCGACGTGACGCCCTCGACCGGGCCCAACCAGATCAACCGCCGCGACCTCAACCGCGAGATCAACATCGACGCCAACGCCTTCGGGCGCAGCTCGGGCGAGGTCTCGGCCGAGATCCGCAAGGTGCTGGACGGCGTGGCCTGGCCGCCCGGCTACCGCTACAGCTTCGGCGGCTCGACCAAGAACATGAACGAGTCCTTCGCCTACGCGGTCGGCGCGCTGGGCCTGGCGGTGGTCTTCATCTACATGATCCTGGCGAGCCAGTTCAAGAGCTTCCTGCAGCCGCTGGCACTGATGAGCTCGCTGCCGCTGACGCTGATCGGCGTGGTGCTGGCGCTGCTGTTCTTCCGCTCCACGCTCAACATGTTCAGCATCATCGGCATCGTGATGCTGATGGGCCTGGTGACCAAGAACGCGATCCTGCTGGTGGACTTCGCGATCCGCAGCCGCGAAGGCACGCACGGCGCGGCGGGCGAGCACGCCCCGATGGCCCGCGAGGACGCGCTGCTGCACGCCGCCCGCGTGCGCCTGCGGCCCATCCTGATGACGACGCTGGCGATGATCTTCGGCATGGTGCCGCTGGCCTTCGCGCTGAGCGAAGGCTCGGAGCAGCGCGCGCCGATGGGCCAGGCGGTGATCGGCGGCGTCATCACCTCGTCGCTGCTGACCCTGGTGGTGGTGCCGGTGATCTACTGCTACCTCGACGACCTGGCCGCCTGGGCGAAGCGCCGCTTCGGCGGCCGCGGCGCCTCGCCGCCCCTGTCCGGCTCGGCCGCCCAGCCGGGAACCGCCAAGTAGGCCCGAAATAGAATGCCGCGCCCCACGCTCCTGCCCTGCGAGACCCTGCCATGAACCTCGAACTCGCCCGCTTCAACATGATCGAGCAGCAGATCCGTCCCTGGGACGTGCTGGACTCGTCGGTGCTGTCGCTGCTGGCGCTGGTCAAGCGCGAGGACTTCGTGCCGCCGGCGGTCCGCGGCATGGCCTTCATGGACCTCGAGCTGCCGATCGGCGAGGGCCAGCGCATGCTGGCGCCCAAGGTCGAGGCCCGGCTGCTGCAGGAACTGGCGGTGCAACGCCACGAGCGCGTGCTCGAGATCGGCACCGGCTCGGGCTACATGGCCGCGCTGCTGGCGCACAAGGCCCGGCAGGTGACCAGCCTGGAGATCCGTCCGGCGCTGGCGCAGCAGGCGCTCATCAACCTGCAGCGCGCGGCCGTCGTCAACATCGAGGTGCGCAGCGCCGACGGCGCGGGCGGCCTGCCGGACGAGGCGCCGTTCGACGTGATCCTGCTGTCCGGCTCGGTGGCCGAGGTGCCGCAGGCGCTGCTCGACCAGCTGGCCATCGGCGGGCGCCTCGCGGCCATCGTCGGCCAGGAGCCGGTGATGCAGGCCCTGCTGGTCACGCGCACCGCGGCCCAGGCCTTCCGCCGCGTCGAGCTGTTCGACACCGTCGCGCCGCGGCTGGAGGGCGTGTCCGAGCCCTCGCGCTTCGTCTTCTGAGCATGCGGCTCATGCCCGCGTTCCTGCAGGACGGCGACACCGGCGTGCAGCCCGTCGCATGCCGTCTGGCGGCCTGCGTCGCGGCCGGCTACAACCCCGGCGCGGCGGCCCACCAGGCCGCCGCCGCGTCCTGACTGCCATCGTCCCCACGAAGGAAAGACCCACCATGTCCCTGCGCCCTCCGCTTCGCGTGACGCCCGCCGTGCAACGACGTTCCCGCACCCGGCGCCTGCTGCGCGCCGGCCTGCCGGCCCTGCTGCTGATTGCCGCTGCTGCCGGCGCCCGCGCCCAGAGCCTGCAGGAGCTCTACGACGCGGCCCGCGGCTACGACGCCACCTACTTGGCAGCGCGCGCGCTGGCCGACTCGGCGCAGTACCGCAACGAGCAGGTCAAGGCGCTGAACCGGCCGAACGTCGGCCTGTCCGCCAGCGGCACCCGCAGCGAGACCGACACCTCGCGCGGCCGCATCGGCAACACGATCACTGGCACCTCTATCTCGGCCTCGCAGTCGCTGTTCAACCGCCCCAACAGCGTCAGCATCGACCAGGCCGAGAAGAACCTGGTGATCGCCGCCGCCGACCTGGCGCTGGCCGAGCAGGACCTCATCATCCGCCTGAGCCAGGCCTACTTCGACGTGCTGGCCTCGCAGGACGCGCTGGGCACGACGCGCGCCAACAAGACCGGCATCGCCGAGCAGCTGGCCTCGGCCAAGCGCGCCTTCGAGGTCGGCACCGCCACCATCACCGACACCCGCGAGGCCCAGGCCCGCTACGACCTGGCGCTGGCGCAGGAGATCGCCGCCGAGAACGACCTGCGCGTCAAGCGCATCGCGCTCGACCAGCTGGTCGGCCGCAACGGCGTCGAACCCCGCCCGCTGCTGCTGCCGGCCCAGCTGCCGACGGTGACGCCCGCCAACGCCGAGGAATGGGTCTCGCGCAGCGTCGACTCGCCCAGCGTGCGCAAGGCCCAGCTCGGCTACGACATCGCCCAGCTCGAGACCACCAAGGCGCGCGCCGGCCATCTGCCGACCGTCGCGCTGGTCGGCTCGGTCGGCGGGAGTCGCAGCACCGTCAGCACCTTCACCACTGTGTCGGGCAACACCACCCAGGCCCAGGTCGGCGTGCAGCTGAACCTGCCGCTGTTCGCCGGCTACTCGATCCAGAACCGCGTCAAGGAGACGCTGTCGCTGGAGGAGAAGTCGCGCAACGACCTCGAGGCCGCGCGCCGCAGCGTGACGCTGGCGACGCGCCAGGCGTTCTCGAGCCTGCAGTCGGGCGAGGCCTCGGTCAAGGCGCTGGAGGCCGCCGAGGCGTCCAACAAGCTGGCGCTCGAGGCGACGCAGCTCGGCTACAAGGTCGGCGTGCGCGTCAACCTGGACGTGCTGAACGCGCAGACCCAGCTCTTCACCACCCAGCGCGACCTGGCGCGCGCGCGCTACGACGTGCTGCTTGGCAACCTGCGGCTGCGCCAGGCGACCGGCACGCTCAAGGCCGAGGACGTGGTCAACGTCAGCCGCCAGCTGGCGCCCTGAGCCGGGCACCGGCACGGCGAGCCGGCGGCGCGCCCTAGACTTCCTCCGCCCATGGCCACGACCACCAACGAAGACCTCGCCCGCCTGCTGGCGCGTGTCGCACTGCACGACCGCGCGGCCTTCGAGCAGCTCTATCGGGCCACCTGCTCGCATCTCCTGAGCGTCGCGTTCCGTATATCCGGTCAGCAGGAGCGCGCCGAAGAGGTGCTGCAGGAAGCCTTCATGAACGTCTGGCACAACGCGGCCGGTTTCAACGCCTCGGTGGCAACGCCGATGACGTGGCTGATCAACATCGTCCGCAACAAGGCGATCGACCAGTTGCGCTCGGGCAAGACCGAGCGCGCGACGACCGGGGCGCTGGACGACGCGGCGATGGCCATCGCCGGCGACGCCTCCTTCGAGCCGCAGCGCCTGCTGGAAGACAACCTCGTCAAGCTGCGCATCGACGGCTGCATGGCCGCCCTGGGCGCCTCGCAGCGCCAGGCGCTGGCCCTGGCCTACTACCGCGGCATGGTGCACACCGAGATCGCCGAGTCGCTGGGCGCGCCGCTCGGCACCGTCAAGGCCTGGGTGAGGCGCGGGCTCGACAAGCTCAAGGGCTGCCTCGAGGCCGCCGGGGTGACGGCCGCATGAACTACCTGCTGCCCGAACGGCTGGATCGCCTGGCGCGCGAGTACGCACTGGGCACGCTGAGTCCGCGCGCGCGGCGCCGCTTCGACCGCGTGCTGCAGCAGAGCCCCGCGGCGATGCTGGCGATCGGCATCTGGCAACGACGCCTGGCGCAGCTGTCCACCGCCATGCCGCCGATGCAGCCGCGCGAGTCGGTGTGGCGCACGCTGGAGCAGCGCCTGTTCGCCGGCGCCCCGGCGCCCGCCGTGCCGCCCTCTCGGTCTTCGGCCTGGGGCTGGCTGGGCACGCTGCTGTCGGGCCGCTCGCTCGGCGGCGCGCTGGCCGGCGTGCTGCTGTGCGTGCTGGTGCTGCGCCTGCAGCCCGGCCTGGCCGACCTGGAACCGCAGCGCGACGGCCTGCCGCCCAGCTACGTCGGCCTGCTGCTCGACGGCGCCGGCAAGCCCGCGGTGCTGGCCAGCTCGCGACGCCACGGCAAGCAGCTGACGGTGAAGCTGCTGCAGCCGCTGGCCGTGCCGGCCGGATCGGTGGCCCAGCTCTGGGCGCTGCCGCAGGACGGCGGCGCGCCCTTCCCGGTCGGCGTCGTGCCGACCCAGGGCAAGGCGGCGACGCTGGCGCTGGCCGACAGCTCGGAGAAGCTGTTCTTCAAGGTCTCGCAGCTCGCGGTCAGCGTCGAGCCGGCCGCCGCCAAGCCGGGCGACAAGCCGAGCGGCGCCTTCGTGCTGCAGGGTCACTGCGTCAAGCTCTGGTAGCGGCGGCTGCGTCCAAAGGCGGGGGTCGATCCGTAAGTGGCAGCAGGACACCGAGGGGTGTCTGCCCAACCCAGGAGAGACCCATGAAGCACAGCACCTTCACCCGCCCGTTCACCCACCTGATCGCCACCACCGCCCTGGCCTTCGCCGTCGCCGGCACCGCCCTGGCCGCGGACACCGGCCCCGCCACCCCGGCCGACAAGCTGGGCCCCGCGCGGGCGCTGATCGCCGAAGGCAAGTGGGCGGCCGCGATCGACGAGCTCAAGCGCGTCAACGACAGCGCCAGCGCCGACTGGAACAACCTGATGGGCTACAGCCACCGCAAGGCGAAGACGCCCGACTACGCCGCCGCCGAGCGCTACTACGACGAGGCCCTGCGCATCGAGCCCAGGCACCGCGGCGCGCTGGAGTATTCCGGCGAGCTCTACCTGATGACCGGCAACCTGCCCAAGGCCGAGCAGCGGCTCGCCGCCCTGGACAAGGCCTGCTTCCTGCCCTGCAGCGAGTACACCGCGCTGAAGAAGTCGGTCGAGGGCTACAAGGCCAGCGGCGGCAAGGCCGTGTCGATGTACTGAGCCCGACGGAGCGGTCCGCGGAACCTTCGCCCCGCGCGGCGGACGAACCGGGCCCTACACCCGAACCGTCCGCCGCATGACCACTTCCGAGACCCAGGCCATCCTGACCGTCGCGCTGCTCGCCGCCTTCGTCGACGGCGAGAAGCACGAGCGCGAACGCGCCGAGATCAAGCGCATCGCCGAGGGTCTGTCGGGCGCCGACGGCGTGCAGCTGCCCACGCTGTACCAGGACGTGCTGATGAAGCGGGCGTCACTCGCGACCGCTCTGCCGTCGCTGGCGAGCGCCGAGTCGCGCCAGCTGGCCTACGAGATGGCGGTGTGCGTGTGCGATGCCGACGGCGTGCAGTCCAAGGCCGAGCAGGACTTCCTGTCCGAGCTGGGCCGGTCGCTGGGATTGAGCGGCACGTCGGCACGCGAGTTCTCGCAGCAGGCCGAGGCGATCGCCGCCGCGCCGCTGGCCGCGACGGCCGCGACCACAGCGCCCGCCGGCGTCGACCAGGCCGCGCTCGACAAGTCCATCCTCGACGCGGCCATCCTGAACGGCGCGCTCGAGCTGCTGCCCGAGACGCTGTCGACGATGGCCATCATCCCGCTGCAGATGCGGCTGGTGTACGGCATCGGCAAGGCGCACGGCTACGAGCTGGACAGCGGCCACGTGAAGGACTTTCTCGCCACCGCCGGCGTCGGCCTGACCTCGCAGTACCTGGAGCAGGCCGGCCGCAAGCTGCTGGGCGGGCTGCTCGGCCGCGTCGGCGGCGGCCTGCTGGGCGGCCTGGGCAAGCAGGCGGTCAGCTCGGGCATGAGCTTTGCGTCGACCTACGCGCTGGGCCATGTCGCCAAGCGCTACTACGCGGGCGGCCGGGTCCTCTCGGCCCAGATGCTGAAGGACGCCTACGCGTCGGTGATGAGCGAGGCCCAGGGGCTGCAGGGGCGCTACCTGCCGCAGATGCAGGAGAAGGCGCGCACGCTGGACACCGGAAAGCTGCTGGGGATGGTGCGGGGGCGCTGAGCAGGCGGCCGGTTCATGGCCGACGAGTGAGCGCTGCGGACGGCGGTCCGGCCTGAGCTGTCAAGCCGACCATCGCCCGAACAGCGGCACATCGCGCCCCATTGTTCGCTGACCGGCCCCGCGGGCCGTCGCCATACTCGTGTCCGCCCTGCTTGCTGGATCGGAGCGGGCATTCGGGTGTCATCGGGTTGGGCCGGGGTGAGCTCGGCCCGATGCGTCGTTCGATGGGCGACGAGCCTCGTTCGAGTTGCCAGCCACCACGTCATGAATCACGCCGACATTCCACGCGCAGGGCCCCAGCAGCTGCTGCGTCTGATGTACCTGAGCACCGCGGCATCGACCAACGATGTCGATACGACCCAGTCGATCCTCAGGACCTCCAGCATCCACAACCCGCTGTCCCACATCACCGGCGTGCTGTGCAGCGGCGATAGCCACTTTCTCCAGGTCCTCGAAGGACCGGACCAGGCGGTGCTCGCGCTGTACGGGAAGGTGGTCAAGGACCCGCGCCACCACGACCCCGCCCTGCTCAGCATCGAGCTGGCTACCGAACGCCTGTTCGCCGAGTGGTCGATGGCGCACATCGAGGGCTACCGGCAACCGGACGCGCTCTATCGCACGCTCTTGCCTCGGCGGCACATGGACCAGGGCAAGCAGCAGGTGGCCGCCTTGATGCGGGCCTTCATCGGCGAGCTGAACCGCCGTCCTGCCTCCCGGCCCGCCCGACCTCCCTGCTGAATCGTATCCTCGGCCATGTGCCGCCTCCTGGGCGGACAAGGGCAGTTTCAACCAGTGTCCATCAGCCATGAAGATGAAGATCAGACCAGCGGCATCGGGCTTCGGTCCGCTCACCGAGCTGCCCGCCGACTGCACCGACTGCGGCTCCAGCGAGCGGGTCGGCTTTCGCTTCGACTACGCCTACCAGCCCATCGTCGACCTGGACACCCGCACGATCTATGCGCACGAAGCGCTGGTGCGCGGTCCGGCCGGCGAAGGCGCCCCGTCCGTCCTGTCGCAGGTCAACGAGGCCAACCGCTACCGCTTCGACCAGGCCTGCCGCGTGAAGGCCATCAAGAGCGCGTCGCAGCTGGGTGTCAGCGAGCGCCTGTCGATCAACTTCCTGCCCAACGCGGTCTACAAGCCCGAGCTGTGCATCCGCACGACGCTGGAGGCCGCGCGCGCCCACGAGTTCCCGGTCGAGCGGATCATCTTCGAGGTGACCGAGGGCGAGCGTGTCGAGGACGGCCCCTGGCTGGCCTCGATCCTGCGCGAATACAAGCGCTGCGGATTCCTGACCGCGATCGACGACTTCGGCGCCGGCTTTGCAGGCCTGACGCTGCTCGCCGACTTCAAGCCGGACCTGATCAAGATCGACATGGAACTGATCCGCAACGTCGACACGAGCACTTCGCGACAGGCGATCGTCCGCGCGCTGGTCGGGCTTTGCGACGACATGGGCATCCAGGTGATCGCCGAAGGCATCGAGACCGCGGGCGAGCGCGACTTCCTGTACGACGCCGGCATCCGGCTGATGCAGGGCTATCTGTTCAGCAAGCCCATCTTCCAGGGCGTCGCTGACGTCAGTTCGATGACCTGGCTCGAACGGAGCCGTTCGTCGCGCTGAGTGCCGACGCGCCGTCCGAGATGACCGCTGGCCTCACTCCAGCGTCATGCATACTTGAAGCCCCAACGCGGCACTTGCACTGCCTCTCGGCACCCAGCGCCATGAGCTCCTTGCCGCACGAAGCCTCACCCACGCCGCCGTCCAGCGGCCTGAACGCGTTGGAGGCGGCACTCGACCAGAGCCACGAGGTCCAGGCCAAGGTCGAGGCCTGTGCCGACGATCTGGCGACCGCGAACGATCTCGTGAAGGAGCAGATCGTCGAGGGCCAGACCATGCTGCCCGCCGCGCAGACGCTGGAGAACAGCATCGCTGTCGAGATCCAGGTCCAGGAGTGCGCCGATGACCTGAAGCAGGTCACCGACAACCTGGAGCAGGGCGTCGGCCAGGTCAAGGAGGTGGAGCTGGCCTTGAGCCTGTCTCGCGAAGCACTGGCGGAGTCCGAGGCTGCCTTGGTGATCTCACGTCAGGCGGAGCGCGCGGCGAGTCGGCGAGCCATGCACGATCAGAAGACCGGGCTGCCGAACCGAACGCTGTTCGACGATCGGCTGGCCCAGGCCATCGCGGGCGCCGAGCGCCACGGCTGGACGCTTGCCGTCATGTTTCTCGATCTCGATCGGTTCAAGGCGATCAACGACACGCACGGGCATGCGGCGGGCGACACGGTGCTGGCGATCGTGGCCGAGCGGCTGTTGGGCCACGCGCGCGACGAGGACACGGTGTGCCGCAACGGTGGCGACGAGTTCCTGTACCTGTTGATCGATCCGGCCGGGCGCGACAACGTGGCGCGCATCGCGGGTCTCGTGCGAGAGACGCTCGCCCACCCGATGACCATCGACGGCCTGCAACTGGTCATCACGCCGAGCATCGGCATCGCGCTCTACCCCGATCACGGCACGAGCGCGGCGCCGTTGATCGCGAGCGCCGATGCGGCGATGTACCAATCCAAGCGACGACAAAGCGCCTGGGAGTTCTTCGAGCCGCGCTAGCCGAAGCGCCAGTAGTAGGCGGCCCCGCCGACCAGCAGCGCGACGGCCAGCAGGCCCCACCAGAGCCGGGTGCCGCCGCCCTTCGATGCCGTCGACCGCGCCCCACCGACACCCGACGCGACGCTCGGTCGGCTGGCCTTGCGGCTGGACCGTTGCTCCCCCGGCTCCGGGGCGAGACCTTCGTCGAATTCGCTCGGCAGCGTGTTGACGGCATCGGCCTCTTCGCGCATCAGTTCGACGGCCGCCCCGATCTGCTCGTCGCTCAGGCCGTAGGGGTCGAAGCGGGTCGCCCCCCAGGCCCGCAAGCTGTCGGCCAGTGCGCGTTCGCCTGGCACGTACTTCATCGACCAAGCACCGAAGCTCCGCTGGCTGATCGGGCGACGCATCAACACCTTCACGTCCCGGTGCCGGCGATCGGCGGCGATCTTCTCGTACAGCGTGTCGACGGCCTGCGCCTCGCCTTCCAGGCACTGGAGGAAGCAGCCGTCGCCGAACAACAGGCCGCCGACGATCTGTCGCCGCGCGTTGTTCTTGCGCGACTTGGCCAGGATGCGCGCGACACCCGGGTCCAGGCCCTGATGCTGCGCGGTCCGCGCGAAGGTCGAACGACTGGCGTAGACAAGGCGGATCAGTTCACTCACGTCATGCTCTCATTCGGGGGGTTGGCATCGCCGACATGGCAACCGGTGCGTGCCGTGGGCGACGATGGCGAAGTGGCCCGCGTTCGGGAAGGGTGTCGCTCGCCTCTCAGAAGCGCCGCGCGACACGCACGGCCGCGGCCGAGCCGCTGTCCACCAGGACGCACCAGCCGCGCAGCGCCCAGGATCGGCGAGGGCCTGCCAGCGCCGTGGCCTCGTCGCGATGCTGGCACTCGTCGGCCTGGCATCGCTCGAGCATCGCCTGCAGACCCGCAGGCCCCCCGCGGATCCGCAGATGGTCGATCTGCTGCTGGTAGTGACGATCGACGAAGGTCTCGACCGCGACGATCGTGGCATGCACCGCCCGCGCCCCGACCAGGGCGGGCAGTGCGCCGGTGAGCCAGCCCGCCGCGCGCCAGGGACCCAGCAAGCGGCTGCGGCGGTGCGCCGGCAGCCAGGCCTCGACGAGCCGCAGATGTTCTTTCTCTGTCGCCCCGTGGCGTTCGGCAAACGCCAGCAAGGCGCCGTGGCCACGCCAGCGGGCAACGGCGCCGATGCCGCGGTAGATGGCCACGGCGCCGGTCTCGCCGGCGTGATCGGAGCGCAGTTCGCGTTCGAGGTGTGCCGACAGCCCCGGTGTGCGCTCCCAGAGTGTCGCCAGACGCTGCAACGCCGGACGAAGCCGCAGAAAGCCGCGGTAAGCCTTCTCCAGCAGCGGCAGCATGCCGGCGCCCGAGCGACCATGGCCAGCCAGCGCCAGCCGGGCAGGCGCGACCACATCTCGGCGAAGGCCGCTGCGCCGTCGAGCCAGGTGCCGTCGGCGCGACGCACGTGGAAGCGTGCCAGCAGCTGCGGCCGGGCCGGCGCATCGGGCAAGAGGCAAGCGGTGCCGACGATGTCCACGAATGCAATCCCCGCGCCGCCCCGCTCGGCAGCGAGCCGCTGCGCGTGGCCGATCTCGCGCCGGCACAACGGGCAGGCGCCGTCGTACAGGACGATCAGCGGCGGCGGCGTGTCCCGCCGCTCCTCGTTCACCATGGCAGAGCCTCCTGGCCATGCCGCGGTGGTTCGCCGGCAGAGATCCGGCCTCGCGAAGCGTGTGTCCACCATCGCGAGAAGGAATCGCAGCGCCGCTCGACCGGGGGAAACAGCGCCGCCGGCGGCGTGAGCTCGGCCCACTGCGGCAGCCACGGGGCCAGATGCGGTTCTGCGATGGCCCTCACGCTGCGCGCACAGGCCAGCGCGGCGCCGATGGCGGCGGCGTCGCCATGCCAGCGCTGCTCGGCCAGTTCGGCCATGCGGCGGCCCACGAAGCGCCAGCGCCGCTCGCTCCAGGGCCACACGCGGTGGAAGTCGGCGACAAAGAGGCCGAGCACGACCGCGCCGGTCGGCAGCCCGGCCGGCAACGGGCCGAGGCTCCAGGGATGCACGATCCAGACGTCCCGATCGGCAACGGCAGCCGCGTCGGGAAAGCTCAGCCCGAGATCCTCCGTCGGATCGGTCCGGAGCGCCGGCTCGGCCAGCGGCGCGGTGTCGCGTGGCGTGCCGTGGTCGCGCCGCGGCGCACCGATCGGATCGCGCGCCAGCTGATCCAGCGCTTCGTAGGACGTGTCGATCACGCTGCCAGCGCTGTGCCAGCAGGGCGGGGCATACCGGGCCACGTTGTCGGCATTGAACAGGTAAGGCTTGTGGCTGCCTGTGCCGGCCACCCACTGCCAGCTGAGGTGGTTGCTGGCCAGGTCGCCATCGAGCAGGTGCCCGTAGAGCCAGTCGGCCCCGGCGCGCCAGTGCACCTTGCGCACGTGCACCACGTAGCTGGCCAGCCACATGCGCGCATGGTTGTGCAGAAGGCCGGTGTCGTACAAGCAGCGCACGGCTTGGTCGATCACCGGCACGCCCGTGGCAGCCCGGCGGATGTCGGACCCAAGTTCCCGCGCGTAAGCGCCCTCGGGCAATGGGCCCGCATGGAGCGAGCGCAGGATGCCGTCGCCGCGGTGCGACCAGACGTGGCGGAAGTAGTCGCGCCAGCCCAGCTCGAACACGAACTTGTGCTGAGCCGACAGCGGGTGACGTGATGCGACCCCGGCCAACACGTCAGACAGCGTCACGAAGCCGTGCGTGATGTAAGGCGACAGACCGCTCACCGCACCGTCGAGTGCGTTGCGCGTGCGCGCATAGTCGGAGGGGCGCAGGGCGGCGATGCGCGCCTGAGCGGCTGCCAGCGTGGGGGCGTAGTCGTCAGACATGCGGGGCCTCGGCGACCGCTGCGTGTGCGCCACCGGTCGGACCGTCGCACGCGCAAGCCGCGTGGGGTCGTGCCAGGGCGCTCATGCGATGGGCCGCACACGAATTCTTGATCTCGACGCTCTTGACATGGACCATGCGGCACGCCGCCATGGCCCGACCGCCCTGTTCATCGAAGAGAAGGCGCACCCTGTGGAACACCAGGGGCCGCCCACGGACACCTCACCGTCTTGATCGTAGTGAAGGCCGGCCCGCGACGGGTTCGATGGCCGATATCTCGTGACCGGTACCGAGTTATTGCGCGTCAGACCCGCGTCACGAAACGGCCGCGCGTGCCGCCTCGGCGATGGCAGCCGGCTGCGCCGGCGCTAGGCCCGACGGATCACCGCACCGTCAGCCAGATCTCGTTGCGGCGCAGGAACCACAGCGTCATGGGACCGTTGTAGCGCGCCAGCACCGGCTCGCCCTGGGTGGCCACGCCGGCGGCGGCCAGTGCCACCTGCAACTTGCTCAAGTGCTCGTCGTAGTTGGCCTGAGACCAGGTGCCGGAATAGCGAATGGCCGCGCGCACCACCGGGGGCTCCTCGCGCAGCCGCACCCGCGGGTCCAGCGGCTCGGGCGCGGTCGCCAGCGTCACGTCACGCGGCAGCACGAACTGCACCCGCATGCCACCCGCCACGGCGGCCTGGGTCACGGGCGCGGTCATCTCCAGCTTGACCGGCTCGGCGCTCTGGGTCACGGGGGCGGTCATCTCCAGCTTCCGCTCGCCCTTGTTCTTGCCGAAGATGTAGCCCGCCAGGATGGGAAAGGCCCGGTTGCCGGCGTCGGCGGCGCTGGCCTCGAGCACCACCTCCGCGACCGCATAGCCGGCGTAGCGGCGCACCTCGATCTGCTCGCCGATCCGGCGGACGACCTGGTAGTCGGGCTCTTCGATGGCAAGGCTCACGGCGGGTGTGAAGGCAAGGAAGGACGGCAGGGCGAATCGCAACATCCATCGGAGCTTACTGGCGCCGTGCGTCGACACCGGCCATGGGGTCTTGGAACGAAGGCGCTGCCGCAGCGTCTGATAGGCTCCGCCGCAGATCCATTGCAGTGGCAGTGCCCTCGGAGAAACAAGCATGACGACGATGAAGAACTGGTTGCTACCCGCCCTGCTCGCGGCGGCGTTCGCCGCGACGTCCCTGGCGCCCACCAGCGCCGATGCCAAGCGCCTCGGCGGCGGTGGCTCGGCGGGCATGCAGCGCAAGCTGCCGCCGCGCACGCCGGACGCGACGCCGGCCAGGCCGGCGCAGGCCGACGCGGCCGCGCCGACACAGGCGGCGGCCCCGGCAGCCACCGGCGCGGCAGCTGCCGCCGCGGCCGCGCCGCGACGCTCGTGGATGGGTCCGATCGCCGGCCTGGCCGCCGGCCTGGGCATCGCCGCGCTGATGAGCCATCTGGGCCTGGGCGAGGCCTTCGGCAACTTCCTGATGCTGGCGCTGCTGGCGGTGGCCGCGGTGTTCGTGATCCGCTGGATGCTGCGGCGCTTTGCCGGTGGGCAGCCGACGGGGCAGCTGGCGATGCAGGGCGCGGGTGCGGCGGGCACGCCGGCACGGCCGTGGCCGGCTGCATCACAAGTCGAGCAGCCGCTGCAGCGGCACGCCGAGGTAATCGGCGCTACGGCACCGATGGCAAGTGGCCTGGCGCCGCGTGGCACGGCAGCGACCGCATCGGTCCCCGCTGACTTCGACGCCGCGGGCTTCGAGCGCATCGCCAAGATGATCTTCATCCGGCTCCAGGCAGCCAACGATTCGGGCGACCTGAACGACCTGCGCGAGTTCACGACGCCCGAGCTGTTTGCGGCGATCCGGCTCGAGCTGCAGGAGCGCGGCGCCACCACCCAGCGCACCGACGTGCTGAAGATCGACGCCGAGGTGATCGACGTGACCCAGGAGAACGGCCGCCAGGTCGTCAGCGTGCGCTTCCACGGCCTGGTGCGCGAAGAAAACGACGCCGCCGCGAGCGACTTCGACGAACTCTGGCACCTGAGCAAGCCCGACGACGGTAGCCGCAACTGGGCGATTGCGGGGATTCAGCAGACGGTCTGAGCGCGCTAGCGATGACTAGGCTGGCGGGGGCCGGGCGCACGCGCTCTGCCTTCGTAATCGTCGCGTTGGCGCTGGTGGACTGAACGGGCCGTCCGCCCTTTGGATCGCGACGAGCGCCACAGGCGCGATATCGGTAAGTCCACGGGAAGAGTCGAACAAGCGCACCCGTTGCGGAAAGTCGTGCGGTCGAAGATGGCAGCAGCAGACTGGTTGCCCTCTCTCGACTTCGGCAGTTGGATGACGCCAGTCGATGAAACCGGACGCTGAACTCTAGTCGGCTGTCTGCCCTCAGTGCTTCGATCGGACCACTTTCTAAGGTTGCGGCTACGGCCTTCTAGACGGATCGGATCGCAGCACTCGCAGGTACTCCCGCCAAGATTCAACGTGCTGCTTCCGAATGAACACGTACTTCAGCAACTCGTCCAGCATGTCAGGGAAAAGATAGAGCGGCGCGTTGAAGGCTTGCATCACATCGCGCGCCTTCACGGTCTTTCGACTTCGCACTCCGTAGCAGGGGTTGTGCCAGACAAGCGCGTCTCGGGCGAGGTGGTTGGGCGTGTCGAGAATCACCTCCAGGTATCCGCCTGGAATCCGAAACGTGTACCGCGGGTTGGAACCACTTAGTCGCAATTCATCAAGCGCAATGTCCAGCATCTGCTGCTCTACCGGAATGAGCTTCTTGCCAAAGACGTCTAGAACTTGACAGTACCGGCGCAGCTCCCACACCGCGAGGTCCAAGTCGACCAATACGTGGCCAACGGCAAACGTCGACACGTCCAAGTAACGGTACTCACCGTAAGCGGCAACGTGGTTGATGAAGGTCTGTGAGCGGTCGCACAGTTCGACCTTGAAGGTCAACTTCTCAAGCAGTTTCAGCGCCTCATTGATGTCGTGCCCGACGTGCTTCGCTCGTATCCGGTTTAGTAGCAGGATGCACTTGAGGTACTTCTCGATGGCTTGTTGCGCCGACCAAAGGAACTGTGGGATCAGGTCAGCTCTGCACGCGAGGCGAGCTGTCAGGTAGTCACGGTCAGCCATGTCACGGAACGCCCGGATCGCAAAGTCGTTGATGCGACGATCAATCTCATTGTTGTCAATCGCTTTCGCGTCATCCGGGCTGAATGTCGGCCGCTTCCGCGTGCGCCTGATGGCCATAGTCCCTCCAATCGGACGGTTCACCTCTCCGACGATTGTGTCTACCAGATCCCCCACCTCGGTGGCCGGACTGTCAGCGTCTGGCTCTAGACCGGTTGTTCAACGACTTGCCGCGAACGACCGAAGCCGCTGCAGAGCGGCCTTCACCCAAATCAACCCAGCCCGATGCCAGCCGTGGTCGCCTGAACCCCGAGATCTCGCGGCCGGCGAACTCAGCGCATCCAGCGTGCCGCTGCGTCCAGCAGCCCCTGGCGCACCCGCTGCTGGCGCGCCGGGTCGGTATCGCCGCACGCCAGGCGGCACATCCAGTCGGTGGGCGACTCGAAGTCGCAATGTGACGCGCCGGCGATCAGCTCGTCGCGCCAGAGTGCAGGCAGCGCGGCGCCCCAGGGGGCGGCCACGGCGTCGGCGTTGCAACGCGACGGTGGTGCGCGCAGCAGCAGCGCCTCGGTCCGCAGCCGGCTGGCCGCCGCCAGGCCCAGTCGATCGGTCTCGCCGGGCATCGTGCGGTCGAAAGGGTCCAGCCCCACGAAGCCGACCACGCCGGGCGTGTCGGCCGCCAGCAGGCTGGACAGCCCGCCCGCGGAAAAGCCCACGAGCATGACCTTCTCCACCGGGTTGCCGAAGGCTCCGCCGCTGCGCAGTGCGGCCACCAGCGCGGCCAGCGCCCGGCCATTGCAGCGGAAGTCGAAGGTGCAGGGAAGGTCCGGCGTCAACGCCAGCACGCCCGCATCGGCCAGTGCCTGCGCATGGCCCGCCAGCGTCCTGCGGCTGCGCGTGAAGCCGTGCGAGAGGATGGCGGCCCCACGCGGCAAGCCGGCGGCGGGGTACATGTCCAGCGTCACGCGGTGGCCGTCGAGTGCCTGCACCATCGTCTGCACGGGCGGCGGCGCTGCAGGCTGGGCAGCGGCGGTCATCGCGAGCAGGGCCGCAGCCGCGCTCATCAGCGCGGCGCGGAGGCCCCTCGGCATTCGTGACCTGCCCATGATGATGGTGCTTCGCCGCGCTTCAGCGCACCTTCACCATCAGCTTCGGCCTCCACACCGCCAGCACGACGTTCACGACGCTGACGACGATCAGCAACCACAGCGTGTTGCGCTCGGACCGCAGCAGCGTGTCGAGCCGGGCCGGGTCGGCGATCGCCGCCACCAGCTGCGCCTGCGTCTGGCCCGAGGCGACGACCAGCACCGTGGCCTCGAACACGCTCAGGCCCAGCAAGGCCTTGACCCAGGCCCAGCCGGCGTCCTTGTAGGCCTGCGTCGCAGCCAGCGCGATCAGGCCGCTCACCACCACGACGGCCATCGATGGCACCAGCAGGTACTGCGCGATCGCGGCAAACAGCTGTCGGGCGGCCGCAAACTCCTCGGGCGACGACCGGTCGGCGACGGCGTTGATGACGAGGCAGGCCGCCAGCGCGCCGCCGTAGGCGATCGACGCCACGTCGTGCAGCGCCTTCATGTTGAATCGCAACCAGCGCGGGCCGTTCACTCGGTTCTCCCCACCACTTCTGCAGCGAGTGCCAGGCAGGCCGTCAGCCCCGGCGACTCGATGCCCAGCAGGTTGACGAGCCCGGGCACGCCATGCTCCGCCGGCCCGTCGATGCGGAAGTCGCTCGCGGCCTCGTGCGGACCGCCGAGCTTGGGGCGCACGCCGCTGTAGGCCGGCTGCAGTGCGCCGTCGGGCAGCGCGGGCCAGTAGCGGCGCACCTCGGCGTAGAAGCTGTCGCCGCGCCGCGGGTCCACGCGGTAGTCCAGCGCCTGCTCGGTCGTGCCTTCGTCGAGCCATTGCACGTCGGGCCCGAAGCGGGCCTGGCCGCCGAGGTCCAGCGTCAGGTGCACGCCCAGTCCGGCGGTGTCGGGCGCCACCGGATAGATCAGTCGCGAGAACGGCGCCCGCCCGCTCAGGCTGAAGTAGTTGCCCTTGGAGAATCGCCCGCGCGGCTGGAAGGCCGGCGCCAGGCCCTCGGTGCGCTGCGCGAGCGCGCAGGCACCCAGGCCCGCGGCGTTGACGACGAAGCGCGCCTCGACCTCGGTGCCCGCGGCCTGCACGCGGTGGCGCGCGCTGCCGCAGACGACGCGCTCCACCGGCGAGGCCAGGGCCACCAGGCCGCCCGCGGCCTCCAGGTCGGCCTGCAGCGCGAGCATCAGGCCGTGGCTGTCGACGATGCCGGTCGACGGCGACCACAGTGCGGCGCTGCATTGCAGCGCAGGCTCCATCGCCAGTGCCTCGTCGCGGCTCAGCAGCTGCGTGTCGTCATCACCGTCGACGCCGTTCGCGCGGGCGCGGGCCTGCAAGGCAACGAGCTTGGCGTGCTGCGCCGCGTCGGCCACCACCACCAGCTTGCCGCAGCGGCGGTGCGCCACGCCGCGCGCGGCGCAGTAGGCATACAGCGCCTGCTTGCCGGCCACGCACAGCCGCGCCTTCAGCGAACCCGTGGGGTAGTAGAGCCCGGCGTGGATGACCTCGCTGTTGCGCGAGCTGGTGCCGGTGCCGATGGCGTTGGCGCTCTCCAGCACCAGGGTCTCGAGCCCGCGCAGCGCCAGCGCGCGGCCGACCGCGAGGCCGATGACACCAGCGCCGACGACGACGGCATCGACCCGGTCCATGGCGGCGGCCAGGTGCGGGGGCTAGCCTTCGGCGACGCGCTTGGCCAGGTGCGCGAGCGCTTCCTCGACCTGGTCCACCAGCACCAGGCACAGGTCACCGGGCTTGAGGCGCGCAAGCGCCGTGTCGATGGCGAGGAACTCGCCGCGGATCTCGGCGACGTGGCGGGTGCGCACGGCGCCGGCCAGGCCCTGGCGCAGCAGCGCCATCACCTCGCCGTCGGCGCGGCCGCGCTGCGCGGCGTCCTGGTAGAGCAGCACCTCGTCGAAGGCACCGCCCAGGATCACGGTCTGCTCGCGGATGTCGTCGTCGCGCCGGTCGCCGGCGCCGCTGATGACGACCGAGCGCGTCTGCCCGGGGACGGCCGGCATCGCGTCGACGGCGGCCACCAGCGCGCGCATCGCGTCGGGGTTGTGGCCGTAGTCGGCGATCAGGGTCGCGCCCCGGTAGTCCATCACGTTGAAACGGCCGGGCGCGTTGTCGGCGTCGTTGACGAAGCTCGCCAGTCCGGCGCGCACCACGTCCCAGTCCAGGCCCACGCCCCAGGCCGCGGCGACCGCGGCCATCACGTTCTCGACCTGGAAGCCGATCGTGCCGTGGCGCGTGATCGGCACGTCGCGCAGCAGCACGCGCTCGCGCCAGGCGCCTTCGGCCGCGACCACCGCGTCGCCCTCGACGAAGACCGCGCGCTTGCCCTGCGCGCGGTGCGTCGCCATCACCGGGTGGTGGCGGTCGGCGGTGAAGAAGATGATGTCGCCCGGGCAGGTGTGGGCCATGTCCGCGACGATGGCGTCGGCCGCGTTCAGCACCGCGTAGCCGTGGTCGGCCACGTTCTGCACGATCACGCGCTTGAGCACCGCGAGGTCCTCGACCGTGGTGATGTAGTTCAGGCCGAGGTGGTCGCCGCTGCCGATGTTGGTGACGACGGCCACCTCGCAGCGGTCGAAGCCCAGGCCCTCGCGCAGGATGCCGCCGCGCGCGGTCTCGAACACCGCCGCGTCGACGTCGGGGTGCATCAGCACGTTGCGCGCGCTCTTGGGGCCGCTGCAGTCGCCGCTGTCGATCTGGCGGCCCTCGACGTAGACGCCGTCGGTGTTGGTCATGCCGACGCGCAGGCCGCTGGTCGCGAACAGGTGCGCGATCAGCCGCGTGACGGTGGTCTTGCCGTTGGTGCCGGTCACCGCGACCACCGGGATGCGCCCGTCGTCGCCGTGGTGGTAGAGGTGGCCGATGATGGACTCGCCGACGTTGCGACCCTTGCCGTAGGACGGCGAGAGGTGCATGCGCAGGCCCGGCGCGGCGTTGACCTCGACGACGCCGCCGCTCTGCTCTTCCAGCGGCCGCAGCACGCTCTCGCAGACCACGTCGACGCCGCAGATCTGCAGGCCCACCATCTGCGCCGCCGCGACCGCGCGCGCCGCGACCTCGGGGTGCACGTCGTCGGTCACGTCGGTGGCGGTGCCGCCGGTCGACAGGTTGGCGTTGTTGCGCAGGATCACGCGGCGGCCCTTCTCGGGCACCGAGCCCGGCTCCAGGCCCTGCGCGGCCAGGCGCGCGATGGCGATCTCGTCGAAGCGGATCTTGGTCAGCGAGGTCGCGTGGCCCTCGCCGCGCCGCGGGTCGGCGTTGACGATGTCGACCAGCTCGCGCACCGTGTGCACGCCGTCGCCGCTGACGTGCGGCGGATCGCGCCGCGCGGCGGCCGCCAGCTTGTCGCCGACCACCAGCAGCCGGAAGTCGTTGCCCGGCAGGTACTTCTCGACCATCACCGTGCCGATCTCGGCCGCAGCGCGGTAGGCGATGTCCAGGTGCGGGCGCTCGACGATGTTGACGGTGACGCCCTTGCCCTGGTTGCCGTCCAGCGGCTTCAGCACCACCGGCAGGCCGATCTCCTGCGCCACGGCCCAGGCCTCGTCCGCGCTGGACACCGGCCGGCCGATCGGCACCGGCACGCCGGCGGCGCGCAGCAGGTTCTTGCTGAGGTCCTTGTCCTGGGCGATGGCTTCGGAGACGGCGCTCGTGGTGTCGACCTCGGCGGCCTGGATGCGCCGCTGGCGCGAGCCCCAGCCGAACTGCACCAGGCTGCCCTGCGTGAGGCGGCGGTAGGGGATGCCGCGCGCGACGGCGGCCGCGACGATGGAGCCCGTGCTGGGCCCGAGGCGCACGTCCTCGTCGGTCTCGCGCAGCCGCTTGATCGCGGCGTCGACGTCGAAGGGCTGGCCGGCCAGCGCGGCCTCGATCAGCTCGCGCGCGATCGAGAAGGCCAGGCGACCGACCTCCTCCTCGCTGTACTCGACCACGACCTGGAAGATGCCGGGCTCGACCGTCTGCGAGGTGCGGCTGAAGGTCACCGGGCAGCCGGCCTGGGCCTGCAGGGCCAGCGCCACCGACTCCAGCACGTGCGCCAGCGCCAGCGAGCCGGTGTGGCCCAGCGGCTGCAGCGCGCCGACGGCGGGGAAGAGCGCACGCAGCCGGGCCTCGAAGGCTGCGCGATCGGGGATCGCGCATTCGGGCGTGGTGCAGGCGACGATCGCCTCGATGGCCGTGTGACGGCTCCACAGGTTGGGGCCGCGCAGCGCGCGGATGCGGGAGACTTGCATCGCTCGTTGTTGTTCGTGGTTCGATGTCGTCGGGGAGGCGCTGCCCTCAGCGGGGCGATTTCAGCTCGGGCTCGAAGGTCTCGATGCCGGCGGCAATCAGTTCCGGAGCGATGCCCAGGGCCCAGGCGGTGCCCACCGCCGCGAGCACGGTCTCGTCGGGCACCGTCGCCATGCGGCCGCGACCCAGCGCCACCGAGCCGGTGTCCATGCTGCCGGTCGCCAGCACCGCGCGGCCCTCGCGCAGGAACACGACGCGCCCGCCGGACTCGCGCTGCGCGGCCAGTGGCGCGCAGGCCGGGTCGCGGGCATAGAGGATGACCTCGCCGTCGCACAGCTCGGCCAGGCCGGCCACGCGCTCGTCGGCCGCGTTCAGCACCGCCACGCCGTCCGGCAGCACGACATCGACCTGGGTGCGCAGGACCTTGACCAGCTGGTCGGACTCGCGCACGTCGAATTCGCCCAGGGCCTCGGCGCCGCCCAGGTCGGTGACCACGCCGACCTGGCAGCGGTCGTAGGCCAGGCCGTCGCGCAGGATGGCCTCGGCGCCGTTCTCGAACACCGCGACCTCGACCTGGCGGTTGATCAGCAGGCGGTGGCCGGCGTCCCAGTGGGCGCAGTCGCCGCGCTGGACCTGGCGGCTGCCGAGGAAGAGTCCGTCGCGGCAGGCCAGCCCGACGTGGCGCCCGCTCAGGTGCACCAGCCAGGCCACCAGCCGCGCGATGGTGTGCGTGCCCTGCGAGCCGGCGACGCCGACGATGGGGATGCGGCCGCTCTCGTCCTCGGCGAACAGGTGGTCGACGATCGCGTGGCCGACCGGCCGCGGCACGCCCTCGGCCGGCCGCAGGTGCATCAGCAGGCCGGGGCCGGCATTGACCTCGACCACGGCTCCGCCCTGCTGCTGCAGCGGGCGCGAGATGTCCTCGGCCACCACGTCGACGCCGGCGATGTCCAGCCCGACCACGCGGGCAGCCAGCGAGACGATGTGGTCGACCTCGGAATGGACCTGGTCGGTGCAGTCGATCGAGACGTTGCCGTTGCGCTGGATCAGCACCTGGCGCCCGGCCTCGGGCACCGACGCCGGCGTCAGGCCCTGGCGCTGCAGGTCGGAGACGATGGCGCCGTCCTTGTCGGCCTCGACCAGGCCGAGCGGGTGGTCCTCGGTCTCGCCGCGCCGCGGGTCGGTGTTGATCTGCGAGGCGACCAGCTCCAGCACCGTCGAGCGGCCGTCGCCGGTGACCCAGGCGGTCTCGCCGCGCGCTGCCGCGACCACCCGGCCGCCGACCACCAGCAGGCGGTGCTCCTTGCCCGGCACGTAGCGCTCGACCATCACCTCGCTGCCGTTCTCGGCCGCGAAGGCGTAGGCGGCCTCGATGTCCGGCCGGCTGCGCAGGTCCAGCGTCACGCCGCGGCCGTGGTTGCCGTCGGTCGGCTTGACGGCGACCGGCAGGCCGATGTCCTCGGCCGCGGCCCAGGCGGCCTCGGCGCTGTCGACCACCTCGCCCTCGGGGATGGGCACGCCGCAGGCCTTGAGCAGCGACTTGGTCAGGTCCTTCTCGCCGGCGATGCCCTCGGCGATGGCGCTGGTGCGGTCGGTCTCGGCGGTCCAGATGCGGCGCTGCTTGCGGCCGTGGCCCAGCTGCACCAGGTTGCCGCTGTTGAGCCGGATGTGCGGGATGCGCCGGTCGGTCGCGGCGCCGACGATGGCCGCGGTGCTGGGCCCGAAGTAGCAGGCCTCGACCTGCTCGCGCACCTGCGCCACCGCGCCGGGCACGTCGAAGCCTTCGTCGTTGATCGCCGCCATCAGCAGGCGGTGGCCCTGGGCCAGCGCCGCGCGGGCCACCTGCTCCTCGCGGGCGCGGAAGACCATGCGGTAGACGCCGCGCCGCGAGGTGCTGCGGGTCTGGCCGAAGCCGGTCGGCATGCCCGACAGGTTGAGCAGTTCGATGACGACGTGCTCGAGCACGTGGCCGGACCAGGTGCCTTCCTGCAGACGCTGCAGGAAGCCGCCGCGCTCGCCGACGCCGCAGTGGTGCTCTTCCAGCGCCGGAAGCAGCGCGCACAGCCGGCCGTTGAAGCCGGGCAGCTGGTTGGAGGGAAAGTCCTCGAGTTCGCCGAGGTCGAGCCAGGTTTCGAGAACCGGGCGATAGGTCCAGATGTTGGGACCGCGCAGGTAGTTGATGCGTAGCAGCTGAACGTCGCTCTTCTTGCTCATTTCTTGCGGGGGCGATGGCCCCGGGCGGCCCAGGACCGACGCACGATTGTGCGCCCGGCGGGCTCCTTGGCACCATGCTCCGGCCCGCTCTCCATGCGGCAGGCCAGTCCGGCATCGGTCAGAATCTCGGGCCCTTCCGGGGGATAGTGGCCAGCCTTGCGGGCCTTGGCAAAAAAGTCTGAATGCATCATCACCATCCTGTCGACGAGGCGGCCGCCTCCGGGGCGGCCCGTGCGGCCTTGCAAGCCCGGCTTGCTCCGGACGAGAACGTGCTGGCCACCTTGGAGGTTGACCTCGACGCGAAGCTGCACTTCGCGCAGGGACTGCTGGCGCTGACCGACCGGCGGCTGATGGCACGGATGGCCGGCAGCGAACAGTGGCAGGACTGGCCTCTTGGCGCCCGGCTGACACTGCGGCACGCCGACCACGGCGGGGTCGGCAGCCTCGAGCTCCACGATGATCGCGCCCGCCTCGCGCTGTGGCGCTACACGCTGGGTAACAACGTGCAAGCCTTGCGTCTGCTGCGGCAGTTCGACCAGCTGCAGGCCCAGCGCCTGAATGGTGCGGCCGAGCCGATGGCGGACGAAGCCGCGGTCGAGCCGGACGAGCCGAACGGCGTCGAAGCCGAGGCCCAGCCGCCGTCGACCTGGGTGCTGTTGCGGCTGTGGCGCTTTGCCCGGCCCTACCAGCGCCAGCTGCTGGCCGGGTTTCTACTGACGCTGGCCTCGACCGCGGCGACCCTGGTGCCGCCCTACCTGACCATCCCGCTGATGGACGAGGTGCTGATCCCGTTCCAGAACGGCCAGCGCATCGAGCCGAGCTACGTGATGCTGCTGCTGTCGGGCCTGCTGGGCGCGGCGCTGCTGGCCTGGAGCCTGGGCTGGGCGCGCACCTGGCTGCTGGCGCTGGTGTCCGAGCGCATCGCCGCCGACCTGCGCACCGCCGCCTTCGAGCACCTGCTGCACCTGAGCCTGGACTACTTCGGCAGCAAGCGCACCGGCGACCTGATGGCGCGCATCGGCTCCGAGACCGACCGCATCAGCGTCTTCCTGTCGCTGCACGCGCTGGACTTCGCGACCGACGTGCTGATGATCGCGATGACCTCGGCGATCCTGTTCTCGATCAACCCCTGGCTGGCCCTGGCGACGCTGCTGCCGCTGCCCTTCATCGCCTGGATGATCCACCGCGTGCGCGACAAGCTGCGCACCGGCTTCGAGAAGATCGACCGCGTCTGGGGCGACGTGACCAACGTGCTGGCCGACGTGATTCCCGGCATCCGCGTGGTCAAGGCCTTCGCGCAGGAGCGGCGCGAGGCCGGGCGCTTCCGCGAGGCCAACAAGCTCAACCTCGCGGTCAACGACAAGCTCAACAAGACCTGGAGCCTGTTCTCGCCGACGGTGTCGCTGCTGACCGACATCGGCCTGCTGGTGGTCTGGGCCTTCGGCATCTGGCTGGTGGCCGGCGGGCAGATCACGGTCGGCGTGCTGACCGCCTTCATCGCCTACATCGGCCGCTTCTACACGCGGCTCGACTCGATGAGCCGCATCGTCAGCGTCACGCAGAAGGCGGCCGCCGGCGCCAAGCGCATCTTCGACATCCTGGACCATGTGTCCAACGTGCCGGACCCGGCGCAGCCGGTGAAGATCGAGCGCCTGCAGGGTCGCATCGAACTCACGGACCTGGGCTTCCGCTACGGGCCGCGCACGGTGATCCGCGGCCTGGACCTCGACATCCGCCCCGGCGAGATGATCGGCCTGGTCGGCCACAGCGGCTCGGGCAAGAGCACGCTGGTGAACCTGATCTGCCGCTTCTACGACGTGACCGACGGCGCCATCAAGGTCGACGGCACCGACATCCGGCGCTTCGGCGTGGCCGACTACCGGCGCCACATCGGCCTGGTGCTGCAGGAGCCCTTCCTGTTCTTCGGCACCATCGCCGAGAACATCGCCTACGGCAAGCCCGAGGCGACGCGCGAGGAGATCGTGGCCGCCGCCCGCGCCGCGCACGCGCACGAGTTCATCCTGCGCCTGCCGCTGGGCTACGACTCGCTGGTCGGCGAGCGCGGCCAGGGCCTCAGCGGCGGCGAGCGCCAGCGCATCAGCATCGCCCGCGCGCTGCTGATCGACCCGCGCATCCTGATCCTCGACGAGGCCACCTCGTCGGTCGACACCGAGACCGAGAAGGAGATCCAGAAGGCGCTCGACAACCTGGTGCAGGGCCGCACGACGATCGCGATCGCCCACCGCCTGTCGACCCTGCGCAAGGCCGACCGGCTGGTGGTGATGGACCGCGGCAAGGTCGTCGAGGTCGGCCCGCACGACGAGCTGATGGCGCGGCGCGGCGCCTACTGGCGGCTCTACGAGGCGCAGCTGCGCCGCGTCGAGACCGACGACGACGCCCCGCCCTCGCCGCGCCGCGAGGCCACGCCCTCGGCCCACACGGCCGACCTGGCCTGACGAGCCCGCGATGACGCCGACCCACGACGACGACTTCCGGCTCGAGCGCGACGGCCACGGCCGCCTCGTGCTGCTGCGCGCCGGCGAACGCCACGAGGGCGTGGTGCCGGTGCGCGCCTTCCCGCTGGCCGCGCCCGACGAGGGCCTGTCGCTGATCGGGCCCGAGGGCCGCGAGCTGCAGTGGATCGCCCGCCTGGCCGCGCTGCCGCCGGCGCAGCGCGCGCTGATCGACGAGGAGCTGGCGAACCGCGAGTTCACGCCGGTGATCCGCCAGATCCGCAACGTCTCGACCTTCTCGACGCCCAGCACCTGGGAGGTGGCCACCGACCGCGGCGACACGCGCTTCGTGCTGAAGGGCGAGGAAGACATCCGCCGCCTGGGCCGCGGCGCGCTGCTGATCGCCGACAGCCATGGCATCCAGTTCCTGGTGCCCGACCTGATGGCGCTGGACAAGCGCTCCAAGCGACTGCTCGAACGCTTTCTCTGACGTCGCCACCGCCGCGCCGTCGGCGGCTTGGCAAGTCGGAACTGGGGATGCGCGTTCGCCGCGCAAGGCTCAGAGTGCCTCACCGCCGGCCGTCCGGCGCCGCAGGTCCTGCGAGAGGAGCAGCCCATGGCCTTCGACTTCGACAAGCTCTTCGGCGCCGCGCTCGATGCCGGCCTGCTGGCCGCCCAGCCCGGCGGCCAGGCGGCCGAGGACTGGATGCGCGAGAGCGCCCGGGCCAATGCCGGGACGCTGCGCGCCATCGCCGAGGGCGTCGCGACGAAGCAGATCTCCAAGGAGACCGGCGCGATGCTGCTCGACGAGAGCGGCCGCGCGCTCGAGTCCGAGGCTGCGGTCGTCGCGGCGACCGCGCAGGCGGCCGTCGACGCCTTCCTCGGCAGCCTGTTCGACGGGCTGAAGTCGGCCCTGAGGCTGGCGCTCTAGCCGCGACGAGGAGATCCCCATGGCCACCGGTTCCGACCTCGTGAAGCTGGGCAACAGGCACCTCGGCGAGACCTACAAGCTCGGCGCCTTCGCGCCCAAGGACAACGCCCGCTGGAAAGGCCCCTGGGACTGCGCCGAGTTCGCGTCCTGGCTGGTCTTCCAGGCCACCGGCCTGATGGTCGGCTGCACCGACAACGCCGCCAACCCGTCGCGCGC
>Ga0268299_1001075_pt1:5000-58090 | contig 58090 bp, 50 predicted proteins | sample NOBtaG_FD_193484 | JGI IMG/M metagenome (GOLD analysis project Ga0268299, IMG submission 193484) | Activated sludge microbial communities from bioreactor in Nijmegen, Gelderland, Netherland - NOB reactor | ecosystem: Engineered > Bioreactor > Aerobic > Activated sludge | place...
GTGCTACGAATCGAAGCGAAATCGGCGCGCGCGACGCTTGCCGACCTCGACTAGCAGCGCCGACCCAGACCCAGCGATTTCAGTTAGATATCGATCACTTACGACTACCACCCCATTGATCCGAACCGCCCCCTGACCGATCAGCCGACGCGCATCACTGCGCGACTTCACGAGCCCCACTTCGGCCAGAAACGCAGGGAGGGGGATCTCGACCGGGAGCGGCCCCTCCCTTCTTTCCTCTGGGATCACGTCATCGGATCGGGAGCCGCGCGAGAAGCGTTCTTCGAATTGGTGACGGGCTTCAACGGCAGCGCTACTGCCGTGAAATCGCTCGACTTGTCTCGCAGCCAACCGCGCCTTCGCCTCGCGAGGGTGAAGCGCGCCGTCGACGACGTCCCGCCTTACGGCCGCCGCGTTTCCGACGTCGAGTACATCGTACCAGCGAAACATGAGCTCATCGGATATCGACATGATCTTGCCGAAGATCTCATCCGCGGGCTCCGTCACGCCAACGTAATTTCCCAGCGATTTGCTCATTTTGTGCACGCCATCGGTGCCCTCGAGCAGCGGCAGCGTCATGACTACTTGCGGAGCCATACCGTACGCCTTCTGAATTTCCCGGCCGACCAATAGGTTGAATCGTTGGTCCGTACCACCCACCTCGACATCCGCTCGGAGCGCAACCGAATCGTATCCCTGCACCAACGGATAAAGGAACTCATGGATGCCGATAGGCCTATTCTCACGCATTCTCTTGTTGAAATCATCGCGCTCGAGGATGCGAGCCACCGTGTACTGGCCACACAGTCGCACCATTTCGTCCGCAGGCATCGCGCTCATCCATTCTGAATTGAACCGGACCTCCGTGCGCGACCGATCCAAGATCTTGAAGACTTGATCCTGGTACGTACGTGCGTTCTCCGCGACAGTCGCAGCATCGAGCGACCGACGCGTCTCTGATCGCCCCGACGGGTCGCCGATCCGCGCCGTGAAATCCCCGACCAGGAAGATCACGGTGTGTCCGAGGTCCTGGAAATCTCGGAGCTTCGACAACACGACCGTGTGCCCGAGATGCAGATCGGGCGCGCTCGGATCCGCACCGAGCTTCACCCGAAGCGGGCGACCTTCCGTCCGAGCCGTTTCCAGGCGTCGCTCGAGTTCCCCCTTCGGCAACACGTCGACTGTACCTCGGCAAAGCCGCTCCAGCGCCGACACTTGTTCCGTACTCACGAAGCGATGACCTCCTGCACGCGCCGAATGCTGGACGCCCGACCGGTGTGCTCATCCACGTCGACGATGGCGCCTTGAACGAGAACCGGCCCATCGGCCACTTCGAACCGACCTGGCATCTGCGTCAAGAATCGCCGGATTACCTGATCGCGCTTGACGCCGATCACGGAATCTCTTGGCCCGCACATGCCCGCATCGGTCAGATACGCCGTCCCCTGCGGAAGAATCCGCTCGTCGGACGTTTGCACGTGCGTGTGGCTTCCGACGACGAATGAAGCGCGGCCGTCCAGATACCAACCCATCGCGACCTTCTCGGACGTCGCCTCCGCATGCATGTCCACGATGATGATTCCAGCACGCGATGCGATTGTTCCGATTACGTCGTCGACGACACGGAACGGGCAATCGTACGTATTCATGAAAACGCGTCCGATGAGGTTGATCACAGCGATCCTCTCGCCGCCCTTCGTAGGCTTGATCGTGTATCCCCACCCCGGGGTCGAGGGGGCGAAGTTCGCGGGTCGCAGAAGCACGTCGCTGTCGGCGATATACTCCGTGATCTCCCGCTTGGCCCAGACATGGTTCCCGGAGGTCAGCACGTCCACTCCCGCGGCGATCAGCTCGCGCGCGCTTCCCGGATCAACACCCACACCGCCCGCCGAATTCTCACAATTCGCGATCACGAAATCGATCGGCTCGCGTTCACGCAACGACGAGAGATATTGCGCAACACCTCGACGTCCGGGCTTACCGACTACATCTCCGAGAAACACTATGCGCATGCGTTTCGAGCGTACTCGCTGACACGACCTTCAGGAATGGCCGGTGACCGTGATCTCTCCGGGTGCTGGACCTCGCCCGCACGAGCGGGGTGGACGAAGCTCGGCGATGATGCGTATCTCGCGACCAGTCGGAACCGCAAACGATCTCTCGACGCCTTCGATCCCGTACGTCTCACGATCGAGTCCGTACTCAGCCCGATCCCGCCCGAGACGATCGGATGACGCGCTCCTCGGTGACGACGTAGTCCATCGGCTGGTCCCAGGGGTCCGTCGGCAACGACGGCACTATCTGGGACTCGAACGCCAACCCCACGACGCATATCTCGCCCGCGCCTCGCAGCGCCTCCAGCGCTCGATCATAGAACCCCCGCCCGCGACCGAGGCGCATACCCGCGTAATCGAACCCCACACCGGGAACGATGGCCAGTGCTGGGAAGTCGTCCGGACGGACGAGGACACTCAAACCTGGCTCATCCGCGGCGCCGCGCCATGCGGTCCATGCCGGCGCGTCTTCCGGCTCGCGTTTCGCTGGCACGACGACCATTGACGCGTTGCTGCCCTCGAGAAGACTCCGCGGGTCCGCCTCGGCGCCGATCGCGACGTAACCGAAGAGCGTTCGCGCGACGTCAAAGGACGGAAGCGCAGCGACCCGCTCCCCGATGCTCGCTCCTGCTTCACGACGCACGGCGGGAGGCATCGCGCTCCGAGCCGCGAGCAGCACTCGTCGCCAATCAGCTTTGGTTCGTGTCATGGCCCGGCCTCTTGCGTGATCCCGGGCGGACGGCGCCCAATCCCGGAGCGGGGTCGCTGCAAGAGAATCGGCCGGAGAGGATCGGCGTCCGAGCCTGGATCCGAGACGTGGATTTTATTGGGCCAACGATTGGAATGTCAATGTAATTCGCGAGCTTCCGTCGGATCGAGCAACGCTTTGACGAATGCCTCCGGATCGAAGTCGCGAAGGTCGTCGACGCCCTCCCCAACGCCGACATAGCGAATCGGTAGACCGAGCTCACCGGCGATCGCGAGCACAATCCCGCCCTTGGCGGTGCCGTCCAGCTTGGTCAGCACGACGCCAGTCACCCCGGTGTCCTCGAGAAAGGCCCGCGCTTGCGCCAGCCCGTTCTGCCCCGTCACGGCATCGATGACCAACAACGTCTCGTGCGGCGCGCCCGGCATTTCGCGCGCGATGACACGGCGGACTTTCCGAAGCTCATCCATCAAATTGCTCTTGGTGTGGAGACGTCCCGCCGTATCGACGATCACGACGTCCGCATCCCGTGCGACACCGGCACGCACTCCATCGTAGGCGACCGCACCTGGGTCTCCGCCATGCTGGTGCCGTACAAGATCGGCACCCGTTCGGTCCGCCCAGACTCCCAGCTGCTCGATTGCCGCGGCCCGAAACGTATCCCCTGCGACGAGTAAAGTCCGCTTGCCGCTCTTCTGGAAGCGCGCGGCCAGCTTGCCAATCGAGGTCGTTTTGCCCACGCCGTTCACGCCCACGACCATGATGACTAGCGGCTTCTGAGCAGTAGCCGTGTCACCCTCGCGAGGTTGCGAGCCCCGAAGAATCGCCAGAGCCTCCCGCGCCAGCCGTTCCATGAGCGTCCCGTCGGCATCGCTCTTCCGCAGAGCCCCGAGAAGCCGCTCGGTCGTCTTCACGCCCACATCGGCGCCCAGCAGCACCGCTTCGAGCGCCTCGACGTCGGCCGGATCGAGCTTGTTGCGACCGAGCAGCGGCAGCAGCCGCTGCAACATGCTCGAGCGTGTGCGAGCGAGCCCCCGTCGCATCGGCGCCTCGGCGTCGGCAGTGACGCTGGGCGTAGAAGCCTCCGCGGGCCCGCCCTTCGTCGCGCGGCGGCGCCGCAGCGCCAATGACACCAAGGCGAGCAGCAACAGGACCGCCAGCACCGAACCGACGGCGAGCGCGGTCGCAACCGGCGCGCTGATGGCATCGGTCACCTGCCACGTCCCGGTCATGCGCATCCGACTCCGATGGCGAACCTACTGCGGAAGACGAACCGAAACCACCTTCGAGACGCCCGGCTCTTCCATCGTGACGCCGTACAGCGTCTCGGCCACTTCCATGGTGCGCTTGTTGTGCGTGATGAGAATGAACTGCGAATGCGCGCTCATCTCGCGCACCATGTTGTTGAATCGGCCGATGTTCGCATCGTCGAGCGGCGCATCGACCTCGTCCAAGAAGCAAAAAGGACTCGGCCGGATCAGGAACAACGAGAAGATCAAACTGACCGCCGTCAACGCCTTCTCGCCGCCGGAAAGCAGGTCGAGAGGTCCGATACGCTTTCCGGGCGGCTGCACGATGACCTCGACACCGCTTTCGAGGATTTGCTCCTCATTCGTGAGCCGCAACTGCCCCTTGCCGCCACCAAAGAGCTTCGGGAGCACCTCGCGGAACGTCGCATCGACGCGATCGAACGTCTCGCGGAACCGCGCCTTCGATGCGCGATTCAATCGGCCGATCGTCTTCTTGAGATCCTCGAGAGCACCGTCCAGATCGTCACGCTGACGACCGAGGAACTGCTGCCGCTCCTCAAGCTCGGCGATCTCAGCCAGTGCGCCGACGTTCACCTCGCCCATCCCCGCGATCCGCTCCTTGAGCCGCGCGAGATGCGTCTCGTCGGCGCCGAGCTCTTCGTCTTGCGACACCTCGACGTCGGCGAGCTCACGCTGATACCGCTCGCGAACATTCTGCTCCAGGTGGGTCAGCGTGATGCGATGCTCGGCGAGCTGGAGGTCCAGCGCCACGTTTCGACTTCGGACCCCGTCGATCTCCGACTGGGCCTCGCCCGCTCCCCGCTCGGACTGCTCGGTGACCTCGCGCAACCGATGGAGCTCGGCTTCCGCCGTGGCGAGCACTTCGCCCGCGCGCGTGGCTGCTTCCTCCAGCTTCACCAATCGGTCCGTCGCCTCATCGAGCGACGTGCGCGTCTGCTCCAACGTCGCCCGATCCGTCGCCTGTCGATCACGAAGCGTCGTCGCGCGACGTTCCGCGTCCTCGTCGGAACGCCCCAGGCGCTCGATGGCAAGCAACAGCGCGTCCCGGCGCGCCTGCGATTCCGCGAGGGCGATCCTTCGGGACGTCTGCGCCTCCTGGAGCCGGAGCGCCGCCGCGCGCTGTTCCGCGACTCGCTCTTCGGCGGCGACGACGGCGAGAGCACATTCGTCGCGACGACGCTCCGCGTCTGCCCGTACCGCTTCCAGCCGGGTCAGCTCCTCGCGGCATGCACCGAGCTGCCGCACCGACGTTTCGATCTCTCCTGAGATCTGACGGAGCTGCTCGTGGACGTCGCGGGCCTCCTGCTGACTGCGCTGCACATCCTTCTCCGCAGACACCACCCGAACCGCGACCTGACCGAGCTCCGCATCGACGTCTCGCAGCGCCTTCTCTCGCTCCTCCATCATCGCGGTCAGCTCTTGATAGCGAAGGCGTGCGGCGGCGAGCTCGGTCTCACGACGCTCCACTTCTTCGTCGAGGCCGCGGAGCTCACGACGCTGGGCCAGCAACGTCTCTTCGGATCGTTCGCTACCGCCCGAGATCGCGCCCGATCCCGCGAGTGTCTCACCCGCAGGCGTGACGAGGATCCACCCCTGGTCGCCGGTCCCCCAGAGCGCGAGGGCCGCATCGAGATCGTCCACCAGGAACGCATTGCCGAGCAGCGACCGCGCCACACCTTCGTACCCTTCGCGCACGCCGACGACGTCCAGAAGCGCGCGCGCCGGAGCATCGGGCGTAACCGCCGTCCGGGCGGACGATCCGTGAATCGGCAAGCACGTCGCACGACCGGCACCGGCTCGGCGAAGTGCCTGTACGGCATCACGCGCGGTTCCGTGGTCGCGCATCACGACGGCCTGCAGATGCTCACCGAGCACCGCGGCGACCGCTCGCTCGTGCTCGGCGGGAATCTCCAGGATTTCCGCGACCAAGCCCAAGGCCTCGTCACGCGACGAGGCGGCCAACACCGCGCGTACGCCTTCGGTGTAGCCTGCGCGCGACTCCTGAATCTCGCGCAGGGAGTCGCGCCGCGACTGCACCCGGGCCAAGCCGTCCTTCAGGTCGTCGAGTGTCTGTGCCCAGCTCGTCCGTTCGGAAAGCACGGCCCGCAGGCTTTCCGCCCGCTCGCGCTTCTCGCCTTCGAGCACGCCGAGTCGCGTCTGCTGCTCGACCATGAGCCGCTCCGCCGTCCCAGCATTTGCGGCGACCGTCCGCTCACGCTCTCCGAGGCTCTGCGCGGACGCCTCCAGGCGCTCGTGTCGATGTTGCTCTTGTGTCGCTCGCTCCGTAGCGACGCTCAAAGAATTCTGGCAAGCGGCGAGCGCGTCCACGGCGGCGGCTGCCGCGCTCCGAGCCCCCTCGAGTTGACGGCTTTCCGCGTGGAGAGCCTCGTTCGCCTGTGCAACGTCACTCTCGTGCGTTGCCAGTCCGCGCTCGGCTTCCTCGATCGCGCCGACGAGACCAGTCAACCGCGTTTCGGCATCCGCGCGCTCCTGAGCGATGGAGCCCCGCTCCTCGAGCGCACGCGCGAGGTCTGCCGCGGTCGCCGCGTCTTGCGATTGCAGCTCGCCCGCCTTCACTTCGAGGCGCGTCAGCTCGTTCCGGCACGCGTCGAGCGTCGCGCGCGCTTCGGACGCGCTCGCCTGCGCGCGCTGAACGTCTTGCTGCGCTTCGACCTCCCGCTCGCGCGCCGATCGCCGCTCCACGTCGAGCGCCTCGAGTGTCGCCGCCAGCTCCGCCGCCCTCGCCATGAGGACTTCTCGCTGGCCGGCCAATTGCTCGACCTCTCCGAGTATGCGCGCCCGCGATCGAGCTGACAGCGCGAGATCGAGGTTGGTCATCTCACCCAGAAGCGTCCGATACTGTTCGGCCCGCTTTGCCTGACGCCGCAAGCTGCCGAGCTGCCGATCGACCTCGCGCAGGATGTCCTGCACGCGCAGGAGGTTTTCGCGCGTGCGTTCCATCTTCCGCTCGGCCATCTGACGTCGACTCCGATAGAGCGTGGTGCCAGCCGCTTCTTCGATGAAGAGCCGCATTTCCTCCGGCTTGGCGCTGATGAGCGCCTCGACGCGGCCCTGCTCGATGATCGCGTACGCTTTCCCGCCGAGACCCGTACCGAGAAAAAGCTCGGTGATGTCGCGCAGACGGCACGTGACGCCGTTCATCAAATATTCCGACTCGCCCGAGCGGAAATATCGACGCGTCACCATGATTTCCGATGGCCCGGTCGACGTGAGCGGGTGCCCTGCCTCCTTCAACAACGCGAACTGATCCACCGGGAGACCGTCGGTCTCGAAGACGATCGAGACCTGCGCCATGCCGAGCGGCGCATGACGTTCGTTCCCGCCGAAGATGACGTCCTCCATGCCGTCGCCGCGCAGACGCTTGGCGCTCTGCTCACCGAGGACCCAGCGGATCGCGTCGACGACGTTCGACTTCCCGCAGCCGTTCGGGCCGACGACACCCGTCGTTCGGGACGGGAACCGCAGCAGCGTTCGATCGCGAAACGACTTGAACCCGGCGAGCTCGATCTGGCGGATGCGAAGGGTCGCGGTCGACGTGGATGGTGCGCGCTCTGTGACCTCGTCGTCGGTCAGGTCGCCCTCGGAAAACGACGCGAGAGCACGCTCGGCGGAGACTTCCTGCGGTGGAATCGCCACAACCCCCTCCTCACCTGAGTGCAACGGTCGAGCCGCAGGCACCGGGTCGGACCTTTCGCATGGCGGTCCTGGGCTGTCAACCAAAAACCCCAAGATCCAGACGGCAGTTGCCGCAGAGGCCCCTAGATCTTGGGTTCAGCCTCGGATCAGGGTTCGAGCTCGGTGTTCCAGTACGAGACGTCGACTGGGTTCAGGAACGGCCCCCATTCCCGGTAGCGACGCAGACTGAACGCGGCCGAAATAAAGGGCGTCCAATGCGGACGGGTCGGGCGCTTCAGCAGCTTCATGCCCGCCTGGTCCGGCGTGCGCCCGCCCTTCCGCCGATTACACCGGTGACACGAGCACACGACGTTCTCCCATGACGCGAGGCCACCCTGCGACCGCGGGAGCACGTGATCGAGATTCAGCTCGACGCGCGGGAACCGCTGTCCGCAGTACTGACACGTGTTGTCGTCGCGCGCGTAGATGTTGTACCGGCTGAATCGCACATGCCGCTTCGGCACGCGGTCGTACGCGACCAACAGGATCACTCGCGGCACCCGCACGACCCGGCTCACCATCCCGATGGAGTCGTGCTCGACGCTCACCGCGAGCTCACTCCAGCTCGCGAAGTCGAAGGTCCGATACTGCTCGTCCACCGCGCGCGCGACGTCCTGGTAGAGCAGGATGAAAGCGCGGCGCACCGACGTCACATGGACGGGAAGGTACGATCGGTTGAGCACGAGTACCTTCGTGTTGAGCATCGTCATGGATCGTCGCCGGGTCGCGTGACGCTAATACGCTCACCCACGGACTGTCAAGGATCTTCTTCTTTAATGACGCGCACTTGCGGACCTTTGCCTCGGCCCCTATACTCCCGCGCCTCGATGCTGGAAGTGCCCCGCGCCGCCGGCGACCGAGCGTAACGTGCGCGTCGACTACGAAGATCTCCTCCGCACCGTCGACAAGCCAGGGCGCTACCTCGGCAACGAGCGCGGCGCGATCCGAAAGGACCCCGCATCGGTCGCGGTGCGTTTCGCGCTGGCGTTTCCCGAGGTCTACGAGATCGCGCAATCGCATCTCGGATTGCAGATTCTCTACGACATCCTGAATCGCCGCACCGACGTCTACTGCGAGCGCATCTACGCGCCGTGGGTCGACATGGAGGCCGCGCTTCGCCGCCACGCCCTGCCGCTCGCATCGCTCGAAACCTGCACACCGCTCAGCGACTTCCACATCGTCGGCTTCAGCCTCCAGTACGAGCTCACGTACACGAACATTCTCGCCATGCTCGACCTCGGCGGCGTCCCATTGTTCGCCACCGATCGCAGCGTCGACGATCCGATCATCGTCGCCGGCGGCCCCTGCGCCTTCAATCCCGAGCCGATCGCGCCGTTCCTCGACGCCGTCGTGCTCGGCGACGGCGAAGAGATCGTCGGCGAGCTCGCCGAGGCGTATCGCGACTGGGATCGGCGCGATCGCGACACACTGTTGCGCCGGCTCGCCGCGATCGACGGCATCTACGTCCCGGCGTTCTTCACGCCGACGTACGCCGCGGACGGACGCATCACCGCGATCGCCCCGTCCGATCCGGCGCGTCCCGTCGTCCGCAAGCGCATCCTCCGCGACCTCGACACCGTGCCGTTGCTCGGCCGGCAGATCGTTCCGACGATGGACATCGTCCACGATCGGGTGGCGCTCGAGGTCATGCGAGGGTGCGTGAAGGGTTGCCGCTTCTGTCAGGCGGGCTACATCTATCGCCCGCTCCGCGAACGCGACCCGAAGGCGTTGCTCGCGCACACGGAAAAGCTGCTCAAGGAGAGCGGCTACGACGAGGTGTCGCTGCTCTCGCTCAGCACGGGCGACTACAGCTGCATCAACCCGCTCCTCGCCGAGCTCATGGATCGCGTGGCCCCGAAGCGCATCGCGGTCTCCCTACCGTCGACACGCGTCGATGCTCTCGACCCGCACCTGCTCGCCGAGATCAAGCGCGTGCGCAAGACCGGATTCACCCTCGCGCCCGAGGCTGGCACGCAACGCCTGCGCGACGTCATCCAGAAGGAGTATCGCGAGGACGAGCTCGTCCAGGCCGCGAGCCTCATCTTCGGGCTCGGATGGCGCAGCCTGAAGCTCTACTTCATGCTCGGCCTGCCCTCCGAGACCGAGGAGGATCTCCACGGGATCATCGCGCTCACCCGCCGCGTGTCGGCGACAGGCGGACATCGCCACCCCGTCACGGCGAGCGTGTCGACGTTCGTCCCGAAGCCGCATACCCCGTTCCAGTGGGCACCACAGGTGACGATCGAGGAGACGCACGCTCGGCAGACGCTCCTCCGGCGCGAGCTCGGACGGCACCGGCTCGGGTTCAAATGGCACGATGCGCGCCTCTCGTATCTCGAGGGCGTCTTCTCTCGGGGCGATCGTCGGCTCGCGACCGCGATCCTCGCCGCCTATCGTCTCGGTTGTCGTTTCGACGGGTGGAGTGATCAATGTCGCTGGGACCTCTGGCAACGCGCCTTCGCGGAGAGCGGGCTCGACCCCGACTGGTACCACCGGCGCCGCACCCTCGATGAAGTGCTGCCGTGGGACCATCTCGACAGCGGCGTCACCAAGACGTTCTTGCAGCGCGAGCTCGCCGCGGCGTTCGCGCGCACACTGACACCGGACTGCAGTATCGAACGCTGCACGTATTGCGGCGCCTGCGACTTCACGAGCGTCCGGAACGTCACCTTCCATCCTCGGGGCGCCAAAGGCAGTGAAAGTCGTGGCGCGACGGTCGATGCCTGGGCGAGCGAGGCCATGCCCGCGGATCTGCCGTGGCCGACGCGCAACTGGCAGCGGCTCGTCGACGGCGCCCGCGAGCCCGCGTCGCCGGCGCCGGATGTGCTCCCGATCTCCGACGTTATGGGCTCGGATTCCGCTGCGCGCGCGCAGCGCCAACGCGACCACGACCGGCCCACCCGCGGCCAGGGCAACGCCGAGGAATGGATCGGCTCCGAGCGCCACGGACTCCGACCGGACGACGACACACGATCGGCGGTTCAGCGCATCCGCCTCGTCTACCAGACGGTCGACCGCGCGCGATTTCTCGGGAACCGCGAGCTCGCGATCGCGTTCGTACGCGCATGTCGGCGCGCAAGCCTTCCGCTCGCCTTCAGCAGCGGCCACCATCCCATGCCGCGGATGAGCTTCGGGCCGGCGCTTTCGCTCGGGTTCGCGAGCCACGGGGAGTACCTCGACCTCGACCTCACCGAGGTCTGGACCGCGCACGATGTCATGCACGCACTGAACGGCGAGCTTCCCGAGGGCCTCGTCGTCGTCGAAGCGGACACTCTCGATCTCCGCGCCCCGTCGATCGACCTCGCGCTCCGGGCGTTCGTGTACAGCGTCTCGCTCCAGCGCCTGGCGCCCGAGCGCCTGGCGGACGACGTCATCGCGTCCCGCGTCACCGCCTTCGAAGCCGCGGACAGCTTTCCGGTCACGAAGCGCATCAAGGGCCGCGATCGCACGATCGACGCCAAAGAGTCCGTTTCGATCCGCTCCGCCGGCTCCCGGCTCCTTCACGTGCGAACGGCCGTCACGCGCCAGGGAACGCTCAAGCCGAACGCCATCGTCGCCGCGATCCTCGGACTCGACGACCTCGAGGTCGCGCTCCTTTCCGTCACCAAGATCGGGACGATCGTCGACGACGCCATCGAATCGCCCCCTGTCGCCACGGGCATCGAGGCCGTGGCACCATGACCCGATGTCGAAGCTGATCCTCATCAGCGTCACCCCCGAAGAGGCGCGCGTCGCCCTCGTCGAGAATCAATCCCTCGCCGAGATGCACATCGAGCGCACGCGTGACCGGGGCATCGTCGGAAACATCTACAAGGGCAAAGTCGTCCGGGTGCTTCCCGGCATGCAGGCCGCATTCGTCGACATCGGACTCGCCAAGGCGGGATTCCTCCACGTTTCGGACTTCTACCCGGGTGTCGACGAGCTGCCGATCGTCGATGCGGATGCCGTCGAGCGACAGGGCGAGCGCGAGCCTGCGATGCCCCCACTGCCGGCGGAGGAACAGCTCGACGCGACGGCGCCCGGAGACGACAGCGCACCATGGCCCGCGCATCACGAGCCCATCGAGGACCGGTTGAGCCGCGGTGACGAAATCCTCGTGCAGGTCGCCAAGGAGCCGCTCGGCTCGAAGGGTGCGCGCATCACGTCCCATATTTCGTTGCCGGGCCGGTATCTCGTCTATCTGCCGACTACGAATCATCTCGGCGTCTCCCGACGGATCGAGGACGAAGCGGAGCGCCAACGGCTCCGCGACGTCGTGCTCGCGCTGAAGCCGCCCGGCGCCGGCTTCATCATCCGCACGGTCTGCGTCGGCCTCAGTCACAGCGAGCTCCAGGCCGACATGCGTTTCCTGATCGAGCTTTGGAACCGCATCCTCACGCGCAGCGAGGACGTCTCGGCGCCGTCGCTGTTGCACGACGACATGGACCTGACTCTGCGGAGCATCCGGGACCTCTTCACGCCGGAGATCTCACGGGTCGTAGTCGACCGCCCCGCGGACCACCGACGCATCCTCGAGTTCGTCGACTCGTTCGCGCCCGCCCTCACGTCCCGCGTCGAGCTGCACGAGGCGCCCGAGCCGCTCTTCGATCAATACGGCATCGAGCAGGCCATCAGTCGGGCCCTCGAACGGCGCGTGTGGCTCAAGTCGGGCGGCTACATCGTGATCGATCAGACCGAAGCGCTCACGACCATCGACGTGAACACCGGCCGCTACGTCGGCAAGCACAATCACGAGGAGACGGTCCTGAAGACGAATCTCGAAGCGGCCTGCGAGATCGTGGATCAACTCCGGCTCCGCAACATCGGCGGCATCATCATCGTCGATTTCATCGACATGATGGATCCGGCGAATCAGCAACGCGTCATGGATGCCTTCGACACGGCGCTCAAGCAGGACAAGATGCGCAGCAACATCTTGAAGATCTCCGAGCTCGGCCTCGTCGAGATGACGCGTAAACGAACACGCGCGAGCCTGCCCCAGTTGCTCACCGAGCCCTGCCCGACCTGCGACGGCCGGGGTCGCGTCCTCTCGGTGACGACCATGGCGTACGAAGCGATGCGGCGTATCCGGCAGGTGGCGCGCGCGGCGCCGGAGGCGACCAAGATCGTCGTGCGCGCGAGCCCGGCGGTCGCGGCCTTCCTCGGCGAGGACGATGGCGCGGCGATGGATCGGCTGGAGCGGGAGACCGCCTGCCGCATCACGGTCGAAACCGTCGACGACTCAGAGCTGTCACGTCTCGACGTCCGGGCAACGTGAGATAGGACTCGCCTTGACTTGCCAATGGGCCTTCCTTATTCGGGCGTTACGTTGATGACCCCCGATTCTGACCGCGGTCGTGCGAGCAGGCCGGCGGTGCCGGCATTCGCCGACGCGCTGTCGCGGGTGGTCGAGCTCGGCAGCGGTGCGCAACTCGACGACGCGTACGCCCTCGCGCGCTGTTCCGACGCGGAGCTGCCAGCCTTGCTCGTGGCCGCCGGCACCATGCGCGATCACGGGAAGGGTCGTCACGTGACCTACTCGCGCAAGGTCTTCCTGCCGATCACGAACCTCTGCCGCGACCGCTGCACGTACTGCACCTTCCGGAAGGATCCCGACGATCCCGGCGCGTGGACGATGCAGCGACACGAGATCCGCGAGTGGCTCGCCCGCGCGCGAGATCTGGGATGCAAGGAAGCCCTCATGTGCCTCGGTGACACGCCCGAGGCCGCGTTCCCGGCGTACCGGGCCACGCTCGCGAGCCTCGGCCACGCCTCCACGGTCGAGTACGTCCGCGAGGCGTGCGAGATGGCGCTCGCCGAGGGCTTGCTCCCGCACACGAACATGGGCGTCCTCTCCTCCGACGAGATGCGACGCCTCCGCCCGGTCAACGTCAGCCTCGGGCTCATGCTCGAGAACACCAGCGCGCGTCTGCGCGCGCGCGGCATGGCGCACCATCACGCACCGGACAAGGAGCCTGCACGTCGGGTCGCGATGGTCGCCGACGCCGGACGGCTCCGCATTCCCTTCACCACCGGCATTTTGCTCGGTATCGGCGAGACGATCGAAGAGCGGGTCGACACACTCTTCGCCATCGCCGACCTGCAACGCGCGCACGGACACATCCAAGAGGTCATCGTTCAGAACTTTCGCGCCAAGGACGAGATCCCGATGGCCGACGCTCCCGAGCCGACCGCCGGCGAGATGGCGCGCGCCGTGGCGATCGCTCGCCTCCTGCTCGGGCCCGACATGAACGTGCAGGCACCGCCGAACCTCAACCCCGACGACCATCGCCTGCTCCTGCGCGCCGGCATCAACGACTGGGGCGGCATCTCGCCGGTCACCCGTGACTACGTGAACCCGGAAGCGGCCTGGCCCCAAATCCCCGAGCTCGCCGCGACGTGCGCGGCCGAGGGCTTCACCTTGGGCGAGCGGCTCGCGATCTATCCCGAGTACGCCCGACCGGACTTCCTCGATCCGAGCCTCGCCTCACCCGTCGATCGTCTCGCGACCCGCATCGCCCGGGAGGAAACGCATGTTGCCGCGCCTTGAAGAACTTCACGACGACGTCTCGCTCGAGCGGCGTCTCGTTCGGGCCTCGCCTGAGATCCGCGCGCTGATCGAGCGCGTCCTCGACGGCGGCACGCTCGACATCGACGAGGCGGTGCGCCTCCTCGTGAGCGAAGGCGACGACGTTCTCGCCCTCATCGCCGCGGCCGATGCCATCCGAAAGGCCGACGTCGGCGACGACGTCACGTACGTCGTCAACCGCAACCTCAACTTCACCAACGTCTGTTTCGTCGGCTGCCGCTTCTGCGCGTTCAAGCGCCAGCGCTGGGAACCGGACGCGTACAACCAATCCGTCGAGACGATGCTCGCCAAGGTCCAGGAAGCGGTCGACCGCGGCGCGACGGAGATCTGCATGCAGGGCGGCATCAACCCCGACATGCCGCCCTTCACGTACCGAGACATCCTGATCGCAATCAAGCAGGCGTTTCCCAAGATCCACATGCACGCCTTCTCGCCGATGGAGGTCATGTACGGCGCGCGCCGCACGAACATGAGCTACCTCGACTATCTCTCGATGCTGAAGGAGCACGGGCTCGGGACCATTCCCGGCACGGCGGCCGAGATCCTCGACGACGAGGTCCGCGAGATCCTGAGCCACAAAAAGGTCGACGTCCGCACGTGGGTCGACATCATCACGACGGCCCATCGGCTCGGCATCCCGAGCACCGCAACGATCATGTACGCGCACGTCGAGACCCCGCGCCACATCGCGGCACATCTGCAATTGGTCCGCGACATTCAGAGCGAAACCGGCGGCTTCACCGAGTTCGTCCCGCTGCGGTTCATCCACGACAACACCGAGATGTATCGCGACGGCCTGGTCGGCGACCCGCCACCGAAGGGTATGTACGACCTCCGGATGTACGCCGCCACGCGACTGCTGCTGCGCGGATCGATCGACAACCTCCAAACGTCCTGGGTGAAGATCAACCACGAGCTCGCGCAGCTCTCGCTGCGGGCGGGCTGCAACGATTTCGGCGGCACGCTCATGGAGGAAAGCATTTCGCGCGAGGCGGGCGCCGACGCCGGCGAGTACACGCCGGTCGAAGAGATCCGCCGCTTGATCGACGGAGTCGGCCGGCGCGCCGTCGAGCGCACGACGCTGTATCGCAAGCTGGAGTCCCAGGAGAACGCGCCGCGTGCGACCGCGACCGACGCTGACGGTCTTGGCGGGCGGGGTCGGGGCCGCGAAGTTTCTGCGCGGCCTGATCACGTCTGCTGACCCGACGGCACTGACGATCGTCGTCAACACGGCGGACGACGACGAGTTCCATGGCCTCGCGGTCTCGCCCGACCTGGACACGATCACCTACACGCTCGCCGGCGTGGCGCCGCGGGGGCGCGGTTGGGGCATCGAGAGCGACGGATTCGCGTGCCTCGGAGCGCTCCGCCGTTTCTACCCCGACGCGGGGTGGTTCCAGCTCGGGGATCGCGACCTCGCGACCCACGTCTACCGCACCCACCGTCGTGCTCAGGGTGCCACGCTGTCGACGATCACGGCCGAGATCGCGCGCGCGTTCGAGGTCGCGACGCGAATCCTGCCGATGACGGACGATCGCGTCCGCACCGAGGTCCATACGAAAGACCGGATGCTGTCGTTCCAGCAGTACCTCGTCGGCGCGCGCGCGCGACCTCCGGTCCGTCGCCTCGTCTATCGCGGTGCCACCCGCGCCCGCCCCGCCCCGGGGGTGCTGACGGCCATTCGCGACGCCCGCGCGGTCTTGATCGCTCCGAGCAATCCCTTTCTGAGCATCGGACCGATCCTCGCGATTCCCGGCGTGCGTGCCGCGCTCCGGGCCCGGCGCGGGCCGGTCGTCGCCGTCTCGCCGTTGGTCGGCGGGCGTGCGGTCAGCGGCCCTCTCGCCCGCTTGCTTCGCCGATTCGGCCACCCGCCCTCCTCGCTCGGGATCGCACGCTGCTACCGACCGTTCCTCGATGCGCTCGTCATCGATCGAAGCGATCGCGCCGACGTCCCGCGCCTCGCGCGCGAGGGCTGCGACACGATCCTCACCGACACCGTCTTCTCGACCCCGCGACGTGCCGGCCGCGCCGCCGCGACGATCCTCGAGGCACTCGGATTGCCATGACCGCCGAACCGCTCGTCTGCTACCGCGTCCCCGGTCTACCGCTCGTGCAGCCCGGCGACGACCTCGCGGCCCTCCTCGTGACCGCAATCCGCGACGCGGGCATCACGCTCGCCTCCCATGACGTCGTCGCCGTCTGCCAAAAGGTGGTCTCGAAGGCCGAGGGTCGCATCGTCGACCTCGGCACGGTCACGCCGTCCGCGTTCGCACGTCGAATCGCCGCGGGAACCGACAAGGACCCTCGCATCGTCGAGGCAATCCTCGCCGAGACGACCCGCATCGTGAAAATGGCGCATGGGCATCTGATCTGCGAGACGGGCCCCGGCTGGATCTGCGCCAACGCGGGACTCGACGAGTCGAACGCCGTGCGCTCGGACACCGTCACGTTGCTACCGCTCGACGCGGATGCCTCGGCAGAGCGTCTGCGCGCCGCGCTCTCGGCGAGCGCCGGCGGCATCGACCTCGGCGTCGTCATCACCGACACGTTCGGCCGACCGTGGCGGGACGGGCTGGTCGATGTCGCGCTGGGCGTCGCCGGCATCGGGGCGTTGCTCGACTACCGCGGCGCCACCGACATGGGAGGCCGCGAGCTCCACCACACGATGCTCGCCCTCGGAGACGAGGTCGCGGCGGCGGCGGGACTGCTGATGGAAAAAGGGGCCGGGGTGGCGGCGGTCGTGGTACGCGGCGTTCCGTGGGAACGCACGCATGGTCGCGGGCGCGACCTCATTCGACCTGCGGCGCTCGATCTGTTCCGCTAGGGCGAAGCGCGGAACGATCGAGCGCCGGGTGCGACGCGACGACGGTGGGCCGCGCGCACGATGGGGGCAACCTGGGCTGGATCAGCTGGAGGGTTCGCGAACCGCGCCGGCACGAGCCGCTGCGACTTCTTCGCGATTGGCTTCGAGCACGGCACGCAGCACGGTTTCGAGCGACGTGATCTCGCCGTTGACGGCGACCATGCTCTCGATGAGCGCCAGCCAGCGGAGCGAGGCGGGCTCGCCGGGATCCATCTCGGGGCAGAGCGTCGCGACGCCGGTCGCGGCGCGCAGCAAGCCCTCGGACGCGGCCTCGAGATGCTTGGCGATGTCGGTGAAGGTTTCGCGGTCGATGATCATGCGGTCTCCTTGAGGATGCGGAAGCGGTCGGTGACTCCCGAATGTCCAAGAAGAATGCCACGAAGGTCGCGAATCGGTCGCGGAGATCCACGTCCGGTGTCAGCCCGTTGACGGTGAGCTTTCGCCTGGCGCTGCGGTCACTTGCGACCGGGCTCGCTCGTGGGATCCGGCAACCGGATCGGGAGGGCCGCATAGCACCGCGCGACCGCCGAATCCCGACCGAATCGTGCAATTCGGCAGCGCGACGCGCGGCCCTGCATTCCCGCAGGATCGCCGCTCCGACCGAGCGGGAACGTGACGCTTCAGAGTCCTACGGCGGTCGCCTCGGACGCGGGCGGCTCCAAACGTAGGAAGGCCGGCGCGCTCGACCTGCCGCCGAGGCTCCGACTTTCCGCCAGGCGACGCTCCAGCGCACCGAGCTCCGCGATCGCGGGACCGGGCAGCACCACACGATCGCGCCCCCCCCGGCCGCGGCGCGCCATCGTGACGAACCCGAGCTCCGCGAAGCGATTGAGCGCGTTCGCGAACGTCACCGCGGAATTGCCTTCCGGACGGCGCGTCTGCCCGAGCAACTGATGCATCGTGAAGCTCTTCTGCATCCGCGCGATCGCGGCCTTGTAGCTGAATCCGTCCGCGTCGAGGTCGAGCAACGTCTTCGCGACGATCCAGTACGCCTCACGGAAGCTGTCGAGAATCCCGTCTCCGAACACCAGCAGCACATGCCCCGGACGGATACCGACCGCATCGATCGCCCCTTGCGCGGTGAAATACGCGACCGTCTCCTCGATCTCGGCGGCGACGGCCTCACGCTCGGGCAAGGCGAACTCCCATCGGAAGAGGTCGAGCCACCACCAGACCGCGTTCCGCAGCTCGGCGCCTGGCGTACCACGCCGCAAGGCATGCGCCACGAGCGAGGGAATCAAGAAGAAATGGATGATGTTGTTCTTGTAGAAGTCGAGAATCATCCGCTTCTCGGCCGGGGCATGGATGATGTCGCCGTCGCGGTCCTTCATCCACTCGATGAGCTTGCCGTTCTGCAGGAAGTTGAGGCTCTCGTAGAAGTTCTCGATGTTGCGCTGGAGTGACGCCGTGAGCGTCACCTTCTTGTGGATCAGGAGCTCGGTGAGCGCGCGCGCGGCGACCACGAAGTCGCCATAGCGGATGGCGGACTCCGGGGCCGCCAGCAGCACCGTCGACGAAACCGAGGTGGCGCCGGCGACGGCCGCGTCGTTGACCTCGCGCAGAATTCGGAAGCCGAGCTTCTGAATGAAGTGACGCTTCTCTTCCTCGATCGCCGGGTCGGCGACGGCCTGCTGGAAGCGGCTGCGGCGCTCGCCGAGTGCCGCGTCGAGCGAGATCGGCTCGGCGAAGGTGACGTACACGGTGCCGTACTTCTGGCGCAGCACGCTCCGCGCTTTCAGCAGCGCGCCGAACGACTCCTTTTCCTTCTGGCCGCCGAGCAGCTCCTCTTTGTATGCCTCCTCCTCCACGATTCGGCCGTAGTGGATGGAGACCGGGACGAGGTAGAGGTCGCGCCGCACGCCGTCGACGAACACGTTCACGATCGCCGAGAGCATGCCGAGCTTCGGGGTCAGGATCTTTCCGGTCCGGCTCCGCCCACCCTCGATGAAGAACTCCTGCGTGTAGCCCTCGCGGATCAGGTACTCGAGGTATTTCCGGAAGACGGCCTTGTAGAGCGGATTGCCCTCGAACGTCCGGCGAATGAAGTACGCTCCGGCCCCGCGGAAGAACGGCCCCAGCGGCCAGAACGCCATGTTGATCCCGGCGGCGATGTGCGGCGGTGAGAGCGCGTTCTCGTGGAAGATGTACGACAGGATCAGATAGTCGAAGTGGCTGCGGTGACAGGGCACCAGCACGATCGGGTGCTGCTTCACCGTCTCGACGACGCGATCCAACCCCCTGACGTCGAGCCCCGAGAACATCCGGTTCCAGATACGGTGGAAGAAGAACGCCAGCACCGCGAAGTAGTAGCCGTGGAAGTTGGCGGCGATCTCGTCGAAGTAGCCGCGCGCTTCCTTCGCGATCTTCTCGACCGCCACCTTGCGCTCGGCGGCGACGGCGCGGGTGACCTCCTGGACCTCGTCGGATTCGAGGACCATGTCCCGCACTTGGCGCTTGGACCGGAGCGTCGGTCCCCAGACCAGTCGCTCTTCGCGGTACAGGAAGATCTGGAGCGCGCGGGTCAACCGGCGCACGATGCGCTCGTCGCCTTCGTCGCGGTACTCCGCCATGAACGCGTTCAGCGGGATCTCCGCGCCGACCGAGATCGTGAGGTCGCGGGCGTTCCAGAAATACGTGAGAAGCTTCTTCACGTCGCTCGGCGCCTCGTGGACGCTGTAGACGAAACTCGCGAGCCGTGAACCCTTTCGACGGAGGCCCGATCCACGGAAGATCGCCAGCGGGACGAGGAACACGGGCTGGTCCTTGCCCCAGAGCCCGTGGACGATCTCCCGCAGATAGTCGGCGCCGCGGCGAGTTTCGCGCGGTCCGCGCGCCGTTCGACCGCGCGACACGCTCGCGACCCGCCGGCTGCTGCGAATGAAGAGCAGCACCGACCGACCCGCCGCCGTCAACCGCGCCGCGAGGTCGCGTTCACTCGCCTGCCGCCCTTCGCTGCCGAGCCGCAGCGAGCGCACGAAATCCCAGAACCCCACGATGACGTCGCGGAGTGGCCGGAGCCACAACGACGAGATGTCGTTCGTGAACAGCGGCAGCGGGAGCCCTTCCCGCAAGAGCAGGAAGTTCACGAGGAAGTAGTCGACCAACGACCGGTACCGCATGACGTAGACGAGCGTGCCCTGGTCGGCGAGCCGGCGGAGACGCGCGATGTCCTGCGCGTCGATCTCGACGTAGCGGAAGGCGTAGCGGGCGAAGAGCGTGGCGAGGAAGCCGAAACGCCGCGCCATCGCCGAACGATGCGGGCGCCCGTCGTCGACCGGAGGCTCGGGTGCCGGCGCCGCTTCGGGGACGACCTGCGGCTGACTCATGACGCCGCTCCGTCGATCATAGGTAGCGCTCGAGCCCCCGCCGACCGAGCTCGTCCACGACCCGCCGGACGTCCTGCGCACGGTCGCGCCGGCACACGAGCACCGCGTCGGGTGTGTCCACGACGATGACGTCTTCGAGCCCGACGATCGCGACGAGGCGGCCGTTGCCAAAAACCACCGAGCCGTCGGCATCGACCGGGATCACGTGCGCCGCGGCCGTCCCTGGAATCTCCGCGAGCGCCGCCCAACTCCCGACGTCGTTCCACCCGAACGCGCCCGCAACGACGAGCACGTCGCGCGCGTGCTCCATCACCCCGTAATCGATCGAGATGGACGGAACGCGGCCGTACGCCCGCGCGAGCGCGGCGTCGCGCTGGCGCGCCGGCTTCGCCATGGCCGCACGCAAGGGCCGCATCACGTCCGGCAGGAGCCGATCGAGGAGCGCGAGAATGGTGGTCGTCCGCCACGCGAACATGCCGCTGTTCCAGAGGTGCTTCTTGCCGGCAAGAAAGCGACGCGCACGCGCCGCATCGGGCTTCTCCACGAACGCGCGTACCCGCGCCGTCCGTCCCGCCCTGGCGGCGCCGACGTGGATGTACCCGTAGCCCGTCTCCGGCGCCGTCGGTCGGATTCCGATGGTCACGGCCACGGGCTCGGCGGCTGCCCACGCCATCGCCTCGAGCAGAGTCGCGCGGAACTCGGCGACGTCGGCGATCGCGTGATCGGCCGGCACGCTCACGAACACCGCCCCGGGCGCGCGCCGCTCGATCTCGAGCGCGGCGAGCGCGAGGCACGGCGCCGTATTGCGCGCGATCGCCTCGACCAGCACGTTCGCGCGCGGCAGATCCGGCAACTGCCGTCGCACGGAGGTCGCGTGGTCGCGATGGGTGACGATCAGAATCTGATCCGGCGGCACGAAGCCGCGGAGACGCTTCACGGTCTCCTGCAACAGACTCTGCGATCCCAGGACCGGCAAGAGCTGCTTCGGCACGAGGCGACGACTGCGCGGCCAGAAGCGCGTGCCGCTTCCCCCGGCCATGACCACCGCCCAACGATCGGCGCGACGAGGAGGAGCAGGAACGCCTACACGCGACATCGATTCGATTTAGGCACCGCCTACTCGAAAAGCAAGACGAGGGTCGCGTGATCGCGCCACTTCACACGGCACATGCGCGGCGCCGCGCTCAGCGCGTCGCGCACAACGCGGCGAGACAGCGCGCCACGTCGTTCTCGTCGCAATAGAAGTGCGGCGACAGACGCACGCCGCCGCCACGCGGGCTCGCGAGCACGCCGTCCGCACGGAGACGCCGAACGACGACCTCGGGCGCCTCCGGCGTGCGCACCGTCGTAATGCCCGAACGCTCGGCGGCATCGGGCGGACTCAGCACCGCGAAACCGCGCTCGCCGAGCGCGGTGCGCAACCCCGTCGTGAGCCCGAGCACGCGCGCTTCGATGGCGTCGAGCCCGACCTCGAACGCGAGATCGAGCGCCGCCCCGAGTGCGTGGATCGCGAGAAAATTCAAGCTGCCGCATTCGAACTTCTGCGCGTCCGGCTTGAGCTCGAAATGGTACGGCAGGTAGCGACTCGCGTCGACGACGCTCTTCCACCCGATGCGCTGCGGCACGAGACGATCGAGCCACCGACGCGAGACGTAGAGCAGGCCGCAACCCTCGGGGGCGCAGAGCCATTTGTGACCATCGGCCGCGAGCGCGTCGATCCCGTCGCGCTCCACGTCGATCCGGAGCGCCCCGAGGGCCTGGATGGCATCGACGCAGAAGAGAATGCCGCGCCGGCGACAGAGCTCGCCGATCGCGGCGAGCGGCCGTCGCTGGCCGGTCACGAAATCCACCGCGCTGACACTGACCACCCGCGTCGTGTCGTCGACGAGCGCGGCGATCGCGTCCACGGTGAGGCGGCCGTCGACCGGCGCGGCGAGGCGGGTCGCCACTCCCATGGGCTCGAGCGCCCACCATGGATAGATGTTGGCGGGGAACTCGCCGTCGACGGCGACGACGCTGTCGCCGGGACGCCAGTCGACGGCGGTCGCGATGGCGGAGAGACCGTCCGACGTGCTCGCGACGAAGGCGATCTCCTCGGATGCGGCGCCGACGAGCCGCGCCGCCGAGGACCGCACCGCCTCCGCGCGCGCCTCCCAAGCGGGGTAATGCAGGCGGCCGAAGTCCCGCGCATCGGCGATGAAGGCCGACACGGCATCCGCCACCCGTCGCGACACCGGGGCGACGCCCGCATGGTCGAAGTACACGCACCGGTCGGTGACCGGGAACTCCTGCCGAATCCCGGTGGTCATTCGCGGCGTCCCCCTCCGAAGAAAACTCCCATGCGCGCGGCGGCACTATGCTACACTCCACTCGCATGGAGAAGCCGCTCCAGAGTGTCCGGCTCCACGAGTTTTTTCTCCGAACGACGGAGCAGAGCTTCCGCGAGCTCGGCGTCGGCGACGAGAACGTCGTCGGCTACGTCGCCGCGGTCCTCACCGAGTTCGCCCGCAGCGATCGCCTGTACGCGCTGCGCACGCAGCGCGGGCGCGCCATCGACGGCGTCGCCGACATGCGCCGCGCGACGAAATCGATTCCGGCCGACCAGGCGCAGACGTTGCGCGCCCGGGCCGCGCAGAAGTACGTCGGCGACTACACCCTCTTCATGACGGGGCTCTTCCGCACCCACGTCGAAAGTCACGGCGCGCTCGGGTACTACGTCGAGGAAGGCCAACGGTCGTATCGCGCCGTGTCCGCGCTCGACCTCACCCTCCTCCGTACCGGCTTCTTCCTCTTCGAGGAGCTCGCCACGAACTTCGAGCACTACTCGGGTGCGCTCGACTACATGCGGAAGGCCTACTTCACGCCTCAGCCCGGCCAGAGTCCGGTCACCGAATTCTTGCGCCGGGTCGAGGGGTGGGTCACCCGCGGGCTCTCCGATAACTGATCCCGTCCTCCCGCCGGCGCGCGTGACAGTGACGGGCGCGCCCATGCGCCTCGACCGCTGGCTCCTCGCGCAACCGAGCCTGAGCGGGATCGGACGTCGCCCGCTCGCCGAGCTGCTCGCCGGCGGACGGGTCCGCGTGAACGGTGTCCGCGCGCGCAAGGGTACGATGGTCCGGGAGGGCGACGTGCTCACGTTCACGCCGCTCGTGAGCGATCCGGACGCACCATCGACGACGCCACTCATCGAAATCTACGCCGACGCCGACGTCCTCGCGCTCGACAAGCCACCCGGCATTCCGTCGACCATGGGACGTGGACCCGGCGCGAGCATCGCGAGTGCGCTTCTCGCACGGCATCCCGAGATGGCAGCCTTCGGCGACGCGCGCCACGCCGGGCTCGTCCATCGGCTCGATACCGGAACGTCCGGACTACTCCTCGCGGCACGTCACGCCGAGGCCCACGCGCGCCTCCGGGCGGCGTTCGCTGCGAAGCGCGTGACCAAGGACTACCTCGCGGTCGTCGTCGGCCGCGTCGATGCACCGGCCACGGTGACGACGCCGCTCGCGCGGGCGCCGCGGAGCCGGCGCCGGATGGTGGTGACCCGCGTCGATCGCGGCTGGCCGGCGCGCACCGAGGTGTCGCCGCTCGCGACCGACGGCGTGCTCAGCGTGGTCGGCCTCCGCATGCGCAGCGGGGTCACGCATCAGCTGCGGGTGCACCTGGCGTCGATCGGTCATCCGGTGCTCGGCGACGCCCGCTATGGCAGCGACGACGCGCGGCCGGACGTCGGCGTGCCTTTGGCCGACTGGCACTACCTGCACGCGCGCGCCGTCACCTTCGACGACGCCGATCTGCCTCCCACCATCGCGACACCGTCTCCGGCGCACTGGCGTCCGCTCTTCGCGGCGCGCGGCTGGCGCGCGCTCGACTAGCAGCGACAGCCGCGCTCGGCGACTCGCGACGAGCAGGCTGCTAGGCCGCCGCTTGGCGGCCTTTGGGGCCTTTGTCCTTCCCGTCCTTGCTCCCGGGAGGCTTCGTGCTGCACGGCCCGCACAGATTCCGGACGTTGTCGGGATCTTCCATCAGGCCGTCGTCGACGTTGTGGCAGACCTTCGCGCACTCGGCGCAGATGAAATAGATGCCCTCGATCGTCTTGTTGATCCGCTCGCGATTCAGGATGCGGCCGCGCAGCTTCTGAATGCGAATCCCCAAGAGATCTTCGTACTGGCGCTTGATCTTGCGCCTGCCGGCCTCGTCCTTGGGAAGCTCTTCCTCGCTCGAGGCGACGGTACTCTCGTCCTCGTCGAAGATGTTGAAGCCCTTCTTCGGCTTCTCCTTCTTGACCTTCTTGGCCATGACCCGGTGTCCTCCCGCGCCAACAAAAAATCCGGCGACAGCCTTCGCTATCAGCCGGACCCGACGCCACGCGTTCTGGCTCGGGAGTACACCAGCGACTTCCCAGGGTCAACGTGGGGCGCGCGAGCTTGTGGGCCCCGGAGGGCGATGGTAGCGTCGCGGGCGCTTTCGTGAAGCAGCCCCGCCGATGCAGGTCCGTCTCGAGCCCCAAGGAAAGCAGTTGACCATCGCCGGGCGCCGTCGCGTCGGCGACTTGCTGCAGTCGCTCGGGATCCTCGCCGGGACGGTCATGGTCATCCGGGGCGACGAGTTGCTGACGGACGACGAGTTCGTCGCCGACACGGACGAGATCGAGCTCCGGGCCGTGATCTCCGGAGGTGCCGCGTGAAGTGCAAGCGGTGTCGCGAGAAGGCGATCGTACAGCTCCGCAGTCACAACACCGCCTTCTGCAAGCCCTGCTTCGTCTTCTTCTTTCAGCGGAGCGTCGAGCGGGCGATCGAGCGCGAGCACATGTTCGAGAAGCACGAGCGGATCCTCGTCGCGGTCTCCGGCGGCAAGGACAGCCTCGCGCTCTGGGATGCCCTCGTCGATCTCGGCTACGACACCGAAGGACTCTACCTCGGGCTCGGCATCGGCGCGTACTCGCGGGCATCCGAAGCGAAGGCGCGCGCCTTCGCGGACCGCCGCGGCCTCCGTCTCACGGTGGTCCCGCTCGACGAAACCGAGGACGGCCTCGGCATCCCGACGGTCGCCGCCGCCACACGCCGGCCGCCCTGCTCGGCGTGCGGCACGTTCAAGCGGCACCACTTCGACCGCGCGGCATTCGAAGGTGGATTTCCGGTCCTCGCGACAGGGCACAACCTCGACGACGAAGCCGCGCGCCTCATGGGCAACGTGCTCCACTGGCAACTGCCCTACCTCGCGAAGCAGAGACCCGTGCTCACGCCGACGCATCCCAAGTTCGTCCGCAAGGTGCGCCCGTTGTTCCGCACGAGCGAGCTCGAGAGCGCGACCTACGCGTTCCTGCGCGGCATCGAGTACGTCGTCGAGGAATGCCCGAACAGTCACGGCGCGACGCAGCTCGTGTACAAAGAGCTGCTGAACAAGCTCGAACACCAGATGCCCGGCAGCAAGCTCGCGTTCGTGACGGACTTCCTGAGCCGCGGACTCCCGCTCTTCCAGAGCGCGCCCGACGGCGGCCTCGGCGAGTGCGAGCGCTGTGGCATGCCGGCGGCGGGCGAGCTCTGCGGCTACTGCCGGCTCGTGGCCGAGGTCGGCCGGCGGCGCACCCAGGCGGTGGCCCATTCCTGAGTCGATCCCGCCAGCGGACACCATGACGCCGGACGAGACGACCGACCGCGCGCTGCTGCGCGACGGCGACTCGATCCTCTTCATCGATCGGAAGCAGCGGCAGTACCTCCGCACCATCCGGGCCGGCAAGAAGATCAACGTCCGCGGCGCCGCGTTCGCCGCCGAGGATCTGATCGGCATGGCCGAGGGCACGATCGTCCGGAGCTCCACGGGCGAATACCTCCAGATCTTCCGGCCGACCTACGCCCAACTCATCCCGAACCTGCCCCGCCAGGCGCAGGTCATCTACCCGAAGGACATCGGTACCATCCTCATGTGGGGCGACATCCATCCCGGCGCGCACGTCATCGAGGTCGGCGTCGGACCGGGCGCCACGTCGATGGCGATGCTCCGCATGATCGGTCCGACCGGCACGCTCACCACGTACGAGCTCCGCGAGGAGTTCGCGACGATGGCGCGCGGCAACGTCGCCCGCTTCCACGGCGACGCACCCAACTGGACGATCAAGATCCGTGACGCCTACGAGGGCTTCGACGAGACCGGCATCGACCGCATGATGGTCGACCTCTCCGAGCCGTGGCGCGTCGTACCCCACGCCGCGCGCGCCCTCCGCCGCGGCGGCGTTTTCATCGGCTTCACCCCGACCGTGCTCCAGCTGAAGCAGCTCGTCGACGAGCTGCGCGCGGGACCGTTCGCCGCGGTCGAGATCCTCGAATCGCTGCAACGCGGATGGCACGTGAAGGACCGCAGCGTGCGCCCCGAGCATCGCATGGTCGCGCACAGCGGGTTCCTCGTCATCGCGCGACGGCTCGCCGTCGAGTCCCCGCCGCCGGCCACGCCCGCGTCGTCGAGCGACGACCCGATCGACGACGGCGACCCGCCGCTCGACGAGAGCGACGCACCGCCCGACGACGCCTGACCGCCCGATTTCGTTGACATCATTTCTGAGGCTGTTGTAGCGTCCGCGAAAGTCGCGATGCGCGCGTGAGGTCGACGGGATGACCAAGGAAGATCTTCGCCGGAAGGTCTGGCAGCTGCTGGAACACAACGGCGTGCAGCGATTCCCCGGCGCGCACGGGCGCATCCCCAACTTCCTCGGCTCCGAACGCGCCGCGACCCGTTTGACCGAGCTCGCCGTCTGGAAGAAGGCGCGCGCGATCAAGATGAACGCGGACGCTCCACAGCTCGCGGTCCGGCGTCACGCGCTCCTCGACGGCAAGGTCGTCTATCTGACCCTTCCCGGTCTCCGGACCGAGCGCTGTTTCGTCGAGATCGACCCGAAGCGGCTCGGGCGGCGTGTGCCGATGGCGGCGAGCCTCCTCAACGCCACGAAGTACGGCCGGCTCGTGAGCGCGCGCGAGGTGCGTACCGTCGATCTCGTCGTCTGCGGGTCGGTCGGCGTGCGGCGTGACGGCACCCGCGTCGGGAAGGGTGGCGGCATGGTCGACCTCGAGTACGCGCTGCTCCGCGAAGAGGGCAAGCTCAAGGAGACCACGCCGATCGTCACCACGATCCACCCCCTCCAGATCGTGAGCGAGAAGGTCGCGATGCTCGCGCACGACATCCCGCTCGACTTCCTCGTGACGCCGTTCGAGGTGGTCGCGACCCGGCCGGCGTTCCCGCGCCCGCGCGGGATCTACTGGGATCTCCTGAAGGCGGCGCGCATCGAAGCGATTCCGTCCCTCCGGAAACGCCTCAAGCAGAGCTCGGCCGACGCCCCGTCGCGCCGGATCTGACTCCCCTCACGCGTCGCGCCCGCGAAACGCGGTCGCCGTGAATCCCATCGCGCCGAGGCCGAGCAGCAGCACGAGCCCATTCAGCTGTACGGCACGCCGGTGCAGGGCGTCGAACTCGGCGCGCACGGCGGGGTCGACCGGCTCGTGGTGCAAGGCAGGACGAATCGCGCGCGCGCGGGGGCTCACCACCAGCCCCGCGTACGCCGTCGCCGCGAGCATGACGATCATGGCCCCGACGATCACCGTCCAACCGGCGCCGCGCGCCGAGGACCGGAGCGGCAGCGCCGCCAGCAGCGCCACGATCCCGGCCGCGATCGTGAACGCGTAGTAGCGCGGAAAGATCGCGCCCATCACGGTTCCCGCGGTCTCGCTCGGCATGGTCCCGAAGACCGCGGGCGCGACGACGAACGACACGAAGACGAGCGCGCCGACCCAGAGACCGAGCGCGAGTGTCAGGACGATGACTGCAATCGCGCGCACGTGATCACTGGAGCGGTGGCGCTGCCGCGGTCGGAAGCGCGCGCCGGCCGGCGAATCCTTCGTCGATCGCATGCCAAAAGCCGATGGACTTCTCACCATATTGCCAGCACAGCAGCGCGGGCTTGCCGTCCACCTCGCCGAGAAAATCGACGAGCCCGAGATCGATGCCTTTGAACTGACACCCGAGCTGCTCGATCTCGCCGACCGTGGTCTCCATCTCCGCCACGTACGGCGCGAGCTCGGGGCGCACGCGCAACACGTCGACCGTCGTCCGTATGCCGGGCTGGGCTTCCGCGTCATGCACCGCGCTGCGAACCGCGAGCGCCGTGCGCTGCAAGCGTTCCATCAACATCTCGAGGCGCGGGATCAAGGCGTTGGCTTCCTCGACCGTGAAGCGCCGCGTCGTCATGCGCGACATCTAGACAGTTTCATGTCTACTGTCGAGATTGTCTCGCCGTTCCAGCAGGTTCGGGGTTGTTCGTGTGGGAGGCGTGTACTATCGTCGCGCGCAACACCAACGGGTCGTTCGAAACGAGGTGGCGGCAATGGCGAGCGGCGAAGAGTTCGATCCCGAGAAGTCGTCATCATCGGATCCGGGAGAACACAAGTTCTACGGGTTCGAGGAGGACGTGAGCGGCATCCACGTCCCGACCGAGCTGCCGATCCTGCCGCTGCGCGGGGTCGTAGTGTTCCCGTCCGCGATCGCGCCGCTGCTGATCTCGCGCGGGGCCTCGTTGAAGCTCGTCGAGGACGCACTCGCCGGCGATCGGATCCTCGGTCTCGTCGCGCAGAAGAACGCCGAGAGCGAAAGCCCCGGCACCGAGGGACTCTATTCGCGCGGCACGGCCGGCCGCATCCTCAAGATGTTGAAGTACCCGGACGGCAGCGTCCGCATCCTCGTGCAGGGCCTGCGTCGCATCGAGATCCAGAACTACACCAAGCGCGAACCGTACTTCGTCGCGCAGGTCCGTCAGCTCAGCGAGGTGGCCGACGCCAGCGGCGACCTCGAGGCCGTGCAGACCAACATGGTCCAGCAGTTCTCGAAGTTCGTCTCGATGATCCCCTACCTACCGGACGAGCTCCAGGTGGTCGTCACCAACATCAAGGATCCGAGCAAGGTCACGGACCTCATCGCGTCGAACCTCAACATCTCGCTCGAGGAAAAGCAGGACCTCCTCAACACGCTCGAGCTGCGCGCGCGCCTGGAGAAACTCGGGGCGATCCTCAATCGCGAGATCGATCTCCTGGAGCTCGGCCACAAGATTCAGTCGCAGGTCCAGACCGAGCTCAACAAGAACCAGAAGGAGTTCTACCTTCGGCAGCAGATGAAGGCGATCCAGCGCGAGCTCGGCGAGGGCGACTCGCGAAGCGCCGAGATCGACGATCTCCGCGAGAAGATCGACAAGGCCGAGATGCCTGAGGAGGCCAAGAAGGCGGCGGACAACGAGCTCGAGCGCCTACGCATCATCCCGCCAGAGTCCGCCGAGCACACGGTCGTCCGCACCTACCTCGAATGGCTGGTGAACATGCCGTGGGCCACGTCCACGGAAGACAATCTCGACATCCCGCACGCCCGGAGCGTCCTCGACGAGGACCATTTCGACCTCGAGAAGGTGAAAGACCGCATCCTCGAGTACCTGGCGGTGCGGAAGCTGCGGAAGGATCCCAAGGGACCGATTCTGTGCTTCGCCGGCCCGCCGGGCGTCGGGAAGACGTCGCTCGGGCGCTCGATCGCGAAGGCCATGGAGCGGAAGTTCATCCGTCTCTCGCTCGGCGGCGTCCGCGACGAGGCCGAGATCCGCGGACATCGCCGCACCTACATCGGCTCGCTCCCCGGCCGTATCATCCAGAGTCTCCGCAGCGCCGGCTCCAACAACCCGATGATCATGCTCGACGAGATCGACAAGCTCGGCGGCGACTTCCGGGGCGACCCTGCATCGGCGTTGCTCGAGGTGCTCGACCCCGAACAGAACCATGCCTTCGTCGACCACTACCTCGACGTCCCCGTCGACCTCTCGAAGGTCATGTGGGTCACGACCGCCAACTACCTCGACCCGATTCCGCCCGCCCTCCTCGACCGCATGGAGGTGCTCGAGCTCTCCGGGTACATCGAGGAGGAGAAGCTCCAGATCTCCTGGCGCCATCTCATCCCGAAGCAGATCCGCGAGAACGGCCTCACCGACGAGAACATCGCGTTCACCGAGGAAGGGCTCCTCAAGATCATCCGGAGCTACACGCGTGAAGCGGGCCTCCGGAACCTCGAGCGCGAGATCGGCCGCGTGTGCCGCAAGGTCGCCCGGCAGGTGACCGAGGGCCAGACCGAGCGCGTGACGATCACCCCCGAAAAGGTGCGCGAGTTCTTCGGCGCCGAGCGCTTCTTCGCCGAGGTCGCCGAGCGGAGCGGCGAGCCCGGCGTCGCGACCGGCCTCGCCTACACGCCGAACGGCGGCGACATCCTCTTCATCGAGTCGACCCGCATGGGCGGCAAGAAGGGCCTCACCCTGACCGGCCACCTCGGCGAGGTCATGAAGGAGTCGGCGCAGGCGGCGCTCAGCTACATCCGCGCCCGCGCCGAGAAGCTCGGCATCGCGCCCGACTTCTTCGACAACTGCGATCTGCACATTCACGTGCCCGCGGGCGCCGTGCCGAAGGACGGACCGTCCGCCGGCGTGACGATCGCGACCTCGCTCGCCTCGCTCCTGACCGGACGCCCTGTGAAGCACGCGCTCGCGATGACCGGCGAGATCACCTTGCGTGGCAAGGTCATGCCCGTCGGCGGCATCAAGGAGAAAGTGCTCGCCGCGAAGCGCGCCGGCATCACGACCGTGGTGCTGCCGAAGCTCAACGACAAGGACCTCGAGGACATCCCGGAGGCGATCCGCCAGGAGATGCACTTCGAGTTCGTCGACACGATCGCCGAGGCGCTGGAGCGCGCGCTCGAGCCGGCACCCGCGGCTGAGGCCGGCAGCGACGACGTCCCGGTTCGCGCGGTCAACCTCTGATCCCGCCCACGCACCCGTCATGACCCCGGCGCCGCGCATCCTGATGGCGGCGTCGGAGATGACGCCCTTCGCCGCGACCGGCGGCCTCGGCGACGTGCTCGGCGCGCTGCCGCCGGCGCTCGCATCGCTCGGCGCCCAGGTCCACGTCGTGCTGCCCGCGTATCGCACCCCGGCGATCGCGAACGCGGGCGGCGCGGTGCACACCACCCTCGTCGTCCCGCACGGCGACCGCCTTCGCGAGGCCGGCCTGCGGACGCTCCGCCATCGCGACGTCGCCGTGTCGTTCGTCGTCGCCGACGAGTACTTCGACCGCCAGGGGCTTTACGGCGACCACGCCGGCGACTTCGGCGACAACGCGGCCCGCTTCACGTTCTTCGCGCACGCGGTCACCGCACTCGTGACCCGCCTCGATCCGCCGCCCGACGTCGTCCACTGTCATGACTGGCAGAGCGCCCTCGTCCCCGCCCTGCTCCGCACCGCCGCCGACCCGAGCCTCGCGCGCATCCCGACGGCGTTCACGATCCACAATCTCGGCTATCAGGGCATCTTCCCGTCCGACGTCTGGCCGCTCACCGGCCTCGATCGCCGGTGGTTCACGTCGTCGCATCTCGAGTTCCACGGTCAGGTGAACCTCATGAAGGCAGGGCTCGTCTTCGCCGACGCCCTCACGACCGTGAGTCCGCGCTACGCGCAGGAGATCCAGACGCCGGAGCACGGCCACGGGCTCGACGGCGTGCTGCGCGAACGCCGTGGAGCATTGCGCGGCATCCTGAACGGCATCGACGATCGGCGGTGGAACCCGGCGCACGATCCGCACCTCGCGGCCGCGTACAGTGCCGCCGACCTCGCCGGCAAGTCCGCGTGCAAGGCTGCCCTCCAGCGAACCTTCGGTTTGCCCGAGAACCCGCACGTGCCCGTTCTCGGCATGGTCACACGCCTCGCCGAACAGAAGGGACTCGACATCCTGATGGGCGCACTGCCCGCGCTCCTCGGGCTCGACCTCCAGCTCGCGATCCTCGGGAGCGGCGACGCCCGCTACGAGCGCTGGCTCGGCGAGGCCGCGAGCCGCGACCCGTCCCGCGTCGCGGTACGCTTCGCCTTCGACGAAGCGCTCTCGCACCAGGTCGAAGCCGGCGCCGACATGTTCCTGATGCCGTCACGCTACGAGCCCTGCGGCCTGAACCAGATGTACAGCCTGCGCTACGGGACCGTGCCCATCGTCCGCGCGACCGGCGGCCTCGACGACACGATCGACGACGTCGACGCGACGCCGGCGCGGGGCACGGGCTTCAAGTTCACGGACTACTCCCCGGACGCGCTCGCGGGTGCGGTACGGCGCGCCCTCGCCGCCTACGCCGATCGTGCGGGCTGGGAGCGCGTCATGCGAGAAGGCATGCGACGTGATCACTCGTGGCGGCGCGCCGCCGGGAGCTATCTCGAGCTCTACCGGGGTCTCCATCCGGCAGGCTGAGCGTACCGGCAAGAGCGACCCGGCAGTTCCTGCCGCCCCGGCGCCCGCCCCACGCCAGGACGCGAGGTTGGCCCGCGGCACCGACCTTGCTCTCTCCGTGCCTCGGAGGAGGAAACGCCCATGCGCATTGGATCGGATCACGCTACCTCGCCGACGGCCGCGAGCCGCAGTCGCACCACGTCCTCGCGCTCGGACAGCGGCTTCGCCGACACCCTGAACACGGCGGTCGCGTCCGAAGCCACGTCGAGCGGTGGGAGCCCGCCCGAGCTGTCGGCGGCGACCTATCGCCTCTTCGCGTCGGTCTTCATGGAGCGCGGCGACGGCGAAGCCGCGGCGCGCTACCTCGCCAAGGTTCCGGATGCGCGCGAAGCCGGCCTCCCCGTCGTACCGAGCGGCGTCCTCGCCGAGAACGGACGCTGGGACTACAACAGCGCCGCGGCGGCACTGCCCGAGACCGGCATCTTCGACAGCGCGAGCGGCCAGGGCGCCCGCACGTTCGATCCTTACGTGATGCCGCAGAGCACGCCGGAGCCCGACGAGTGCCCGCCGACCGAGACGGCCGCGGGCACCACTCGCACGCCCGCGACGCCGTCGGATCTCGCGGAGCGCCTGCGCTACCGTGGCGGCGCCGCGACGACGTCGACGGCGAGCTCGGTGCGAGCGACCGTCGAGAGCTCGATCATCGATCGAATCGGCTGACGCGCGCGTCGGCTGACCGCGACACCACGCGGGTCAGCCGACGAAGGCCCGCTCGATCACGTAGTGGCCCGCCTCGCCGCTGCTGCCTTCGACGAAACCGCGAGCCTCGAGCAGCGCGGTCGTGTCGCGCAGCATGCCACTGCTGCCGCAGATCATCACCCGGTCCTCCTCGGGGTCGAGTGCCGGGAAGCCGAGAGCGGCCTCGAGCGTGCCCTCCGCGATGAGGGTGGTGATGCGTCCCTGGTGCTCGAACGCTTCACGCGTGACCGTCGGGTAGTAGCGCAGCTTCGCGCGCACCTCGTCGCCGATCAGCGCGTTTTCCGGGAGCTCGTTCCGGATGTAGTCCGAGTAGCCGAGCTCGGAGACGTACCGGACCCCGTGCACCACGATCACCCGCTCGTACCGCTCGTAGACCTCGGGATCGCGGATCAAACTCATGAAGGGCGCGAGTCCCGTGCCGGTGCCGAGCAGATAGAGGCGCTTCCCCGGCAGCAGGTTGCTCAGCACGAGCGTCCCGGTCGGCTTCCGGCTCACGTACACCGAGTCACCGGGCCGGACGTGCGACAGCCGCGAGGTCAGCGGGCCGTCGGGCACCTTGATGCTGTAGAACTCGAGGTGATCCTCGTAGTGCGCGCTCGCGACGCTGTACGCCCGGAGCAGCGGCCGCCCTTCGACCTCGAGCCCCATCATCAGGAAGTGCCCGCTCCGGAAGCGCAAGCCGGGGTCGCGCGTGGTCGTGAAGCTGAACAGCCGGTCGTTCCAGTGGTGGACGCTCAACACGGTTTCCTGACTGAGATTGCTCATCGTGACGCCTCGCTCCTTCGAACCGCTCGAGATGGAGGCACCGTACCGACCTAGGCGTCATCGGCAAAACGGGATATTCGGATATGCGTTACCGGATTTACCGATAGACTGCTTCGCCCTATGCGATACACGCTCCGCCAGCTCGAAGTGTTCCTCGCGGTCGCCCGCACGGGCAGCGTCAGCCGCGCCGGCGACGAGCTGGCAATGTCGCAATCGGCGGTGAGCGGCTCGCTCGCCGATCTCGAGCGGCAATTCGACGTGCGGCTGTTCGACCGGCTCGGCAAACGGCTCCAGTTGAGCGACGTCGGGCGTGCCCTCCGCTCGCGTGCGGAAGCGATCTTCGACCAGGCGCGCGAGCTCGAGAGCGCGCTCGCGAACCAGACGGACGACGCGCGCCTCCGGGTCGGCGCCACGCTCACCATCGGCAACTACGTGGTCGTACCGCTCATGGCGCGCTACATGCGCGAGGGCCACGGCGCGATGATCCGGCTCGACATCGCGAACACCGAGGCCATTGCCCGCCGCGTCGCCAACTTCGAGCTGGACATCGGCCTCATCGAGGGCGAGCTCGCGCACCCCGATCTCGTGATCACGCCCTTCCGCGACGACGAGCTCGTGGTCTTCGCCGCGCCGACGCACCCGCTCGCCAAGAAGGTCGCCAAGACGCGACGCCTGACCGACGCCGACCTGAAGGCCGCCGACTGGATCGTCCGCGAGCACGGCTCCGGCACACGCCAGGCGTTCGACCGCGCGATGACGGGCATCCTTCCCGAGCTCCACCTCGCGCTCGAGCTCCCGCACACCGAGGTCATCAAGCGCGCGGTCGAAGCCGGCCTCGGCGTGGGCTGCGTGTCACGGCTGGCCCTCGCGGACGCGTTTCGCGCCCGCACGTTGACGCCCTGCCCCGTCCCGCACCGCGACTTCCGCCGGCGCTTCTCCACGGTCCTGCACCGCCAGAAGCACGTCGGCGCCGGCTTGCGGCGCTGGCTCGACCTGCTGTGACCGTCAGCGCGCGTTGCGACAGACCGCGAGCAGCTCGGCCGGGTCCCCGATCTCGACGTCCGCACCCGCCCCACGCACCGCATCTCCGTTGAAGCCCCACAACACCGCGCACGTCGCCACGCCGGCGTTCTTCCCGGTCGTGACGTCGATCACCGAGTCGCCGACCATGAGCGTCTCCGCCGCCGGCACGCCCACGAGCCCAACCAACTGGAGCAGTCCCATCGGATCGGGCTTTCGCACGGGCAACGTGTCGCCGCCGATCAGGCGCGGGCAGAGCCGATCGAGATCGAACCCGCGCAGAACCTTCGCGCTCATGTCCTCCGGCTTGTTCGTCAGCACCGAGAAGACGGCGCCCTCGGCGGCCAGCGTTTCCAGCACGGCTCGCAACCCGGGATACATCTCGGCGTGGTCGAGCAAGTGCTCGCGGTACCACGGCATGAACACGTCGAGACTCGCTTCGAGCTTCGCTCCGTGCTCGATGCCGAGCGCGCGCTCGAGCAGCACGCGCGCGCCGTTCCCGACGTACCCGAGCAACGTGCGCGGATCCTGCGGCGGCAAGTCGAGAGCCTCGAGCGCGACGTTCACCGCGGCGACCAGATCGTCCTTGGTGTCGACGAGGGTCCCGTCGAGATCGAGGACGACGTGGCGATACTTCAACGGGTGGTCGAGCCTAGGCGGAGAACGACGAGCCGCAGCCGCACGTGCGCGTCGCCTTGGGATTCTCGAACTTGAACCCGGAGCCGTGCAGGCCGGTGACGTAATCGATGATGGTACCGTCGAGGTACTCGCGCGACGCCGGGTCGATGACGACGGTCACGTCCTCGAAGGTGAAGACGGCGTCGTCGCCCTTCGGCTCGTCGAAGCCCATCGTGTAGGAGAACCCGGAACACCCGCCCCCCACGACGCCGAGCCGGAGCGCCTTCTCCGGCCCCTGCCCTTCCTTCTGCTTCGCGGTGCGGACCCTCTGGACGGCTTGCTGGGTGAGCACGATCGGCTCGAAGGTCTGCGGCGTCGCCGCGGTGTCACTCTGCGGCGCAGCCGCAGTTTCACTTGCTGCCTGGGTCGGTTCGCTCATGGCTCGGGGGTTCCTTTCCTACCGGTCGATCGACCGTAAACGCCGTCCGGCGGAGAGTCAATTCGGCGTTGGCCGTCGTGGGCCACGGCGAGCGGAGGCACCGGAGCACCTCCGCCCGCTCCGGAGCCCTCAGGCGCGGAGCGCCTGTCCTCCAGCCAACCCCACCAGCTCCCCGAGATGACTCGCATCCGGCGCCATCGGCAGCGGACCGAGTCGCTCCGCCTCCTCCCCCACGCTCTGCAACGCACGGGTCTCGCGCTTGCGCTTCAGCTTTTCGAGCAGCGTCGTGCGATTGAGTTGCAGGAGGCGCGCGGCCTCCTTCTTGTTGCCGCGGCTGATGTCGAGCGCGCGGGCGATGATGCGATCCTCGATCGACTCCATCTCGCGGTAGAAGTCGATGCCGCGGCCGTCGAAATCCCACGGCGGCGTCGACCAGCCGCCGGCGCCGTCGCCGGCCATGCGGCCGTGCAGCTTCGGCGGCAGATTCTCGGAACGGATGATGCCGTCCGCCGGTCCCAGGACGACCAGCTGTTCGAGCAGATTCTTGAGCTCGCGCACGTTCCCCGGCCACGCGTACGCCATCATCACCGCCATCGCCTCGGGCGATACTTCGAAGCGCGGCAGGCCCTTCGCCTGGTGCATCTGGTTCAGGAAGAACTCGACCAGCAGCGGAATGTCCTCGCGACGCTGGCGGAGCGCCGGCATCTCGATCGGCACGACGCGGAGGCGATAGTAGAGATCCTCGCGGAACTGCTTGTCGACGACGGCCGCCTCGAGGTTGCAGTTCGTCGCCGCGACGATCCGCACGTCGACCTGCTGCGTGCTGACGCCGCCGACGGGCTCGAACTGGCCGTTCTCGAGGACGCGCAGGAGCTTCACCTGGAGCTTGGTGCTCATGTCGCCGACCTCGTCGAGAAAGATCGTGCCGCCGTCGGCGAGCTTGAAGCGGCCGACCCGCGACGACACCGCGCCCGTGAACGCGCCGCGCTCGTGGCCGAACATCTCGCTCTCGAGGAGCTCCTCGGGAATCGCGCCGCAGTGCACGGGCACGAGACGCTGCGCATGGCGGCGGCTCTGGGAGTGGATCGCCTGCGCGACGAGCTCCTTCCCGGTGCCGCTCTCGCCCGTGATCAGCACGGTGACGCCCGTCGGCGCGACGCGCTTGATGACGTCGAAGATCGCCTGCATGCGAGGATGGCGCCCGATGATGCCGGCGAAGCCGGTCAATTCACCCTGCGCTTCGTCCGCCGCGTCCGCCGCCACCACCACCGCCTCCGCTTCCCGTGCGTCCATGTGCCCTCCCAGGCTCGTAGTCCGTCGCGATTCGTGTCGCGCGCGGTCAGACCGTTGAGCAAAGCAGGTGCCAGAAACTTGAACGCCGATCGTACGGGTCCCGAATTTACTGGAGGGCCCCGTCTTTACAGCGGAAACGAGACGGAAGACTGACACGGGCGGGTCCGCCACGGAGCTTCACCGACGGCGAATCCCGTACAGTTTCGTAGCGCGGCGTTCAGTTTTCGGCGGTCGGACCCGGTTGCGGGTCAGCTTTCCGCCGCCGCGACCCCCGATTCGGGGCGAGGTGAACACACGCGGTACGAAGGGTCACAGCGACCGTCTTCGAGCACGAGTTGTCGCGACCGCCGGGTGCGGACATCGACCACGACCGGAGCCATCAGATTGACCGTCATGGCGGTCGGGTCCGACGGAATGGTGACGATCACGAAGAGGGCGACGTCGGCCGGGTCGGTGCCGAGCGTCCGAGCGGCGAGCGCGAGCGGAGCCTCGTAGTCCGGCACCATCTGCGCCGGTTCGGCGACCGCGAACGCGAGATCGGGCTGCTCGAGGCAGAGCATCCACTTGAAGGGCGATCCCGGCCGGTGGTCGAGGATCACGAAGCGGCGCGCCCTCGGAAAGCCGATCAGCCCTTGCGGGAAGTGCAGCACGCGGTCGGCCGGCACCTCGAGCTCGCCGAAACGGCTCGAGCGCACGTGGATCACGTCGGGCACGGACGCGCCCGGCACGACCGTCTCCTCAGCTACGCTTGCCATCTGCATACGCCTCCCACACCGCCGCCGCGTCGGCGAGCTGCGCCGGATCGGCGAGCTGCGCCCCGTGGTTCTGTCCCTCGATGGCGAGGAAGATCTCCTCGCGAAAGATGCGGACCTCGGCCGGCGCCGACAATCCGAGCCGCACCTGCCCGCCCCGCACTTCCAGCACCTGCACCGTCACGTCGTCGCCGATCCGAATCCGTTCGCCGACTTTCCGTGTCAGAACCAGCATGGCGCCCTCCTTGGCCCATTCCCCTCACGTCCGCGTCCTTACAGTCGGAGGTAGTCGAGAATCGTCGTCTGCATCAGCGTGGTGCCCGCCGTGAGGGTCGCTTCGAGCGCGTTCTGCACCTGGGCGAGCTGGGTGATCGTTTCGGTGATGTCGGCGTCCTCGACGTCCGCGAGCAGCGTCTTCGCGGTCAGGAGCGCCGACCCGATTTCCTGGTCGCGCGTCTGCAACCGGGAGAGACGTCCCCCGACGCTCGCGCGCTCCTGCCGGATGTCGTTCGCGGCGCTCTCGAGCGTGGCGAGGCTCGCGACCGGGTCGCCGCCGCCCTCGAGCGCCTGCCGGAGGTCGTCGATCGCCTGGATCGACGACGTGAAGACGTCGCCGCCGTTGCTCGTGATCCGGATCGACTCGTCGCGCGACGCCCGCACCGAGAACGTATCGGCGGGACCCGTATAGGCGGTCGCCGGCGAGAACCCGACGTCGTCGAGGCTCGCGAACACCGGGCCGCCGGCCGAGAGGCCTCCGAAGATGTGCCGGCCTGCGACGGTCGTATTGGCGAGCGACAGAAGCCCTCGCTCCAGCTCCGTCACCTCCTCGGCGGCGGTCTGCCGCGCTTCCGGCGTCGTCAGTCCGCCGGAGAGGCTCGACGCGATCTCGCGGGCGCGGATCAGGATGTCGTGCACTTCGCCGAGGACACCGTCCTGCGCGCCGAGCGCCGACGAGCCGAGCGTCACGCTGTCGCGGAACGCGCCGAGCTCCTTGGCCTCGCCGCGGAGGCTCGTCGAGCGCGCCGCGCCGACGGGATCGTCGCTCGCCTCGCGGAGCCGCTTCTGCGAGCTGAGCGCGTTCTGCGCATCGGCCTGCTGCTGCCGCAGCCGGCTGACGGCGAACCGGAAGTCCGCGATCAGCGTCCGTTCCGTGACCCGGCTCACCATCAGCGTATCAACCCGATCAGGTCGTCGAGGAGCACGTTGCTCACGTTGATGAGCTGCGCCGCCGCCTGGAAGCCGCGCTGGTACCGAATGAGGTTGGTGAACTCCTCGTCGAGGCTGACGCCCGAGACGGCGTCACGCTGCGACGCGAGGCCGGCCGCCACGTTCTCTTCGATCGTGGCCGCGGTCTCGGCGCGCCGCGCCTCCTGCCCGACCCGGGCGTGCAACGACCCGAAGTAGTCGCCGAGCGTGGCGCCGCCGAGCGCCGGGAACGTCTGCTGCGCGACGCTCACGAGCGCCAGCGCGTTGGCATTGTCCGCGAGGTTCGTCCCGCGCGCCGCCGCGATGCCGCGCGGGTCGTCGAGCGCCACCTCGAGATCGGCCGCGCCCGTACCGCCGAAGAACGCCGTCCCGACGTTGCCGTCGAGATCGCGGCCGAGCGCATTGGTCTGCACCGCGTTCACCGAGTCGCGCAGCGACGTCGCCAGCAGATCGAGCGCCGCCGCGTCGTCGGCGAGCGTACCGTCACGGAGATTCAAGAGCGTTCCGATCGTTCCGCCGACGTCGCCCGAGAGGCTGATGACGCCGCCGTCCCGCGCGAGGATGCCGATGCGCGAGATCGGATTGCCGTCGAGGCCGAGCTCGCTCGGGTCGAGCTCGGTCGCGAGCGTCGCCGCGTCCGTCCCGATGACGAGGCCCTGGCCGGACGACGAGAACACGTTGACGCCGCCGCTTTCCTGCTCGACCACCTGGATCGAGAGCTGCTTCGCGAGCTCGCCGAGCGCCACCTGCCGTTGATCACGGAGGTCGCTGGTCTCGCGCCCGCCACGCTCCGCCGCGATGATCTCGCGGTTCAGCTGGGCGATGTCCTGGAGCATCGCGTTGCCGTCGAACGCCGCCTGACCGAGCCGCTGATCCGCCTCGCGCTGCAACTGCTGAATGCCGCCGGCCGCGTTCCGCAGCTGCGCCGCGAGCGTGCGGCCGGTCTCGATGAGCTGATTCCGGACCGCCAGGTCCTGCGGATTGTTGGCGACGTCGTTCGCGGCGGCGAAGAACTCGCCGAGCGCGGTCCCGATCCCCTCGTCACCGACGGGAAAGAGCGCCTGCAAGCGATCGAGCAGCTGTCGTCCGGTCGTGGCCCCGGCGAGCGACGACGCGCTCGTGAGCCCGCGCGCCTCGAGGAACCCGTCGACCGAGCGCAACACCGCCTCGAGCTCGACCCCGTTGCCGAAGCCCTGATGGTCGGGGCGCGACGCGTGCAGGACGGGCGACTGCCGACTGTAGCCGGGCGTGTTGACGTTCGAGATGTTGTGGCCGGTCACGCCGATCGCGCGCTCGTTGGCGAGCAGCGCCTGGCGGCCGATCGAGAGGGGTGCGAAGAGGGCCATCGCTCAGGCGCTCCACCGGCTGCCGGCCGACGAGATCGTCGCGCCGGTCAGCGCGGCCCGGCCGTCGTAGCGGCTGTCGGTGCGCTCACGGCGCATCACGGACAAGAGGTCGGTCACCTGCGCGAGCGCCGCCCGGACGACCCCCTCGTTCACGCGCTGCGCGCGCCGGACCGCCGCGGCCTCGCGCGCCACGATCTGCACGAGCGCGTTCAACGCCGCGTCACCGGCGAGAAGGTCGGCGAACCGCGTTCCGGCGACCTGTTGGCACTGCCGCCGGAGACCGGCCGCGCGTTGCCATTCCGCCTGGAGGATCTCGCGCTCGCGGAGACACGCGAGCAGCGCCGCGTGATCGTAGCTCGCCGCGGCCGTGCGCTCGGCGTCGAGCAACGGCAGGAGCCGGGCGCAGCATTCGCGCTCGGTCTCGAGGAGTGTCGCGAGCTCGGTCGTGTCCACGTCGCGCATGCGTTCGATCAGGCGAGGAGATCCGCCGCGAGGTCGGAGAGCATCTTGTCGGCGACCGCGCGCGGGCTCGGCGCGTAGGTCTGATCGGCGACGGCCGTCTGGAGCGCGTGGAGCCGGTCGCTCGCGGTGACCGCGCCGTCGCGGACCTCGCTCTTCCAGCGTTGCCGCTGGAGGGCCGCTTCCGAGAGCTGCACGCGGTCGGTGACGGGCTTGGTGCCCGGCGCCGCCGTCGGCTCGGCCGCATCGCCCGCGGCGGGAACCTCACCGAGGCCGGGAATCGTCGTCGAAGGTCGTCGTGTGATTCTCATGGGATCTCCCGAGCCCTCGGAACCCGGGCTCGGTCAGGATATCGTCCACGGTCCCCCGCGACTTGAATCCCGAGGCTGCGCGGCGGCGTCACGATCATGTCGGTCCCTGGACGCTCGCGAGGACGGTGGTCACCGGGCGGCTCCGCTCGAGAATCCTCGACGGATCGATGGCTTGGCCGTCCCGGGTGGCACCGAAGTGCAGATGCGGTCCGCTCGCACGGCCGCTCGACCCGACCGTCGCGACCACCTCGCCCGCGACAACATGTTGACCCGCACGGACGAGCGTCTTCTCCGCGTGCGCATAGCTGGTGACCAGACCATCCGCATGGCGGACCTCGACGACGCGGCCCGCGCCGCCCCGCCGCCAGCCGCTGAAGACGACCTCGCCGTCGGCGACGCTCCGGATCGCCGTGCCCCGCGGCGCCGCGACGTCCACGCCGGCGTGGAAGCGCTCCTCGCCCGTGAACGGGTCGCTGCGCATACCGAACGGCGAGCTGATCTCGCCCTCGACCGGCGTGACGGCGGCGGTCGCGGAGGTTCTGGTCGTCGGGGCGATGGCCGCATGCGCAGAGGACGGCGCGAGGCCAGCGGCGACGGCTGCGCCCACCCGCGCCGACCCCGTGCTCCTGGTCGTCGCGACGGTCGCACTGGCGGTCCCCGCGCCCCGCTGCGTGACGCCGGCCGCGGCGTCGCGCCGCGCCTGCTCGCGCTGGATCTGCCCGACGATCTGCTCCGCGATCCCGAGCCCACCCTTGGCGGCGAGGCTGCGCGCCACCTCCTGATCGAAGGCGCCGTCGAGCATGCGCCGGCTCGCCGACGCTTCGAGCATGCCCGACTCGGGCACGGTCTTCCGCATCGCGCTGATCACCTGCGCGAGGAGGATCGACTCGAACTCCTTCGCGACCGCCTCCGGCGACTTCCCGGAAAGCCGGCGCTTCGTCTCGTCCCCCGTCGGCGTCTGCGGAACGAACACCGACGCCGCCGAAATCGGATCACTCATGGCGATTCCTCCTCCGTCGTCGGGGGGTCGTCACGGCGGACGCGCGCCGCGCGGTCAGCTGCAAGGCGCGACCGAGCGAGCGCGGAGGCGTAGCGGAGCTACGCCGCACAAGCGAGCGACGGAGCAACGCAGCAGATGGCCGTGCGCCGTGCGTCCGCATCACATGATCTCGAGGTCGGCGTCGAGCGCTCCGGAGGATTTGATCGCCTGGAGCACCGCGATCAGGTCCTGCGGGGTGATGCCGAGAGAATTCAGACCCGCGACCAGATCGCGCAGGCTGACGCCGCCCTTGAGCAGGCTGATCCGTTCCGCCTGGCCTTCCTGCACCTGCACGGTGCTGTCGGGCACGACCACCGTCTGGCCTTCCGAGAACGGCGCGGGCTGCGAGACGCCGAGGTCGACCTTGACGGTCACCTGGAGGCTGCCGTGGGCGATGCCGACGGGCGCGACGCGCACGTCCTCGCCCATGATCACGGTGCCGGTGCGCTCGTTCACGATGATGCGGGCGCGGCGATCCGGCACGACGTCGAGCGTCTCGATGCCGGCGAGGAGCGCCATCACCTGCTCGGTGCTGGCGTTCTGCTCGAGCTGCACCGCGACCGTCGCGGGATCGATGGCACTGGCGGCGCCGGTTCCGAGGAACTCGTTCACGACCCGCGCCATGCGGGTCGCGGTCGTGAAGTCCGCTTCGTGGAGGCTGAGTCGCACGAGGCCGTCGCCGCGGAGGTCGACCGGCACCTCGCGCTCGACGAGCGCGCCGCCCGTCACGACGCCGACGGTCGGATGCCCGCTCGTCGCCGACGCTCCCGGCGCCGACGCGCTGAAGCCGCCGCCGAGCGACACGGCACCCTGCGCCACCGCGTACACCTGCTGATCACCGCCGAAAAGCGGCGTCATGATGAGCGTGCCGCCGCGGAGCGACTCGGCGTCGCCGATCGACGAGAGCTGCACGTCGATGCGATTCCCCGAGCGCGAGAACGGCGGCAGCGTCGCCGTCACGACGACGGCGGCCGCGTTCTTCACCCGCACCTGCCGCGGGTCGATCGACACGACCACCCCGCGCCGGCGCAGCATGCTCAAGATGCTCTGCACGGTGAAGATCGACTGCTGGCCGTCACCGGTCCCGTCGAGGCCGACGACGACGCCGTAGCCCGTCAGCTGGTTGCCGCGGACGCCCTCCACCTGGGCGATGTCCTTGATCCGCGCCGCGTGCGCGGGCGGTACGACCGCGCCCGCGAGCGCGAGGACGGCGATCACGATGGGTCCGAGCGCGCGCATCAGAACGGCCACACCAGATCGAAGAGGAAGAGGCCCCATCCCTCGCGCTGCCGGCGTCCGACGACGCCAGTTCCGTAGTAGTCGATGCGGGCGTCGGCGAGGCGCGTGGACAGCACCTGGTTCTGCGCGTCGATGTCCTCCGGCCGCACCCAGCCGTTGACCACGATGTGCTGGTCCTCGCGGTTCACCGCGACGACCTTGTCACCCTGGATCCAGAGGTTGCCGGTCGGCGAGATCGAAACCACCTTCGCGGTCATCCGGGCCGAGAGCTTCCCCTTGCGGTTCGTGGCGCCCTCGCCGTCCCACGTGCGCTGCGTCGAGGCCTTCACGAGCTGGGTCGGGTCGATGGTCGGGTTCTTGCCCGCGAGCTGCTGCGGCAGCCCGAAGAATTGCTCGAGACTCGCGAACACCTCCGTCTCGGTCGACGTCGACGTGTCGGCGTCGTTCGAGCCGGACGCGTCCTCCGTGATGACGATCGTGAGCAGATCGCCGGGGAAGCGCGCCTTCACGTCGGCGAAGAGGTAGTTGTTGCTCACGTCCTCGCGCCAGAGCGAGCCCGTCGCGGCCTGCCGCGGCGACGGCGGCGCGGGCGGAGGAGCCACCGCCACGGGCACCGGGTCCTTCTTCAGGTACATCTGGAGGCATCCGCTCGTGAGCGTCGCGAGCGCCGCCATCACGACGACGACCGCGATCCGTCCCGTCGCCGCGGCGACGGCGCGGAGCCCCGCCTTATCGTTGGACCGCGACGACGCCACCGGCGACCACCTTTCCCGCGACCGTCTGCTTCGACGTCCGATTCTTCACCTTGATCGCGCTCCCGACGGCTCCCGACTCGAGCGCTTCGCCGGCGACCGTGAGGCGCATCGCGGCCGTGTCCATGATCATCGTCACGAGATCGCCCTTCTTCACGACGATCGGCGGCGCGAGCGCCGTCCGCGGCAGCGGCGCCGCCGCGGCGAGCGCGACCTTCGTCTCCATCCCGATCGCCTGCTCCGGGATCGTCACCGCATCGGGCGGCAGGTCCTTGGCGTTGCGCTCCACGACCTCGACGTCGTCGGGTCCGAGCACCGTGCCGCGCGGGACCGACTGCTTGGCGACGACGACCGAGCCGTGCGCGTCGGTCCGCGCCGTCACCGGTACGTTCGCGAGCACGACGCCGTCGTGCACGAGCTGCACGTCGAAGCGGCGGCGCCCGGGCCGGCCGGTCGAGCTCGTCGACACGCGCGCCTCGTAGTCCCCGGCCGGGATGCGCACGGGGCCCGAGACGTCGAGGTCGCGCACGACCTCGCCCGCGGGCAGCGCGTCGGGCGCGACGTTCAGGACCGCCGTCTTGATCTCGTCGACCGTCACCTCGCGGGCGTTCCGCTCGACACGCACCGTCGCCGGGATCGTGTAGCGGGTGGCGCTCGCGTCCATGCCCGCCTCGTGGAGCCGGCGGAGGATCGCCTCGCCCTCGAGGCGCTTCGGCGCGTTCGCCGAGGGCGCCGGACCGAGGTCGAGGTCGGCGAGGCCGGCCGCGCTGCCTTCGAGCCGCGCGAGGTCGCCGAGCTTGATCGTGGGTCCGGGGACGACGGCGGTGCGGGAGACGACGATGCGCCCGGGCTCGCTGGCGGGGGCGATGCCGGGCTCGCTGGCGCGGGCGATGCCGGGCTCGCTGGCGCGGGCAATTCCGGGCTCGCTGGCGCGAGCCATGCCCGCGCAGATCGCCACGAAGCCGAGGGCCAGGAGGAGCGCGCCGTAGAAGATCGCGGCGCGCTGCACGAGTCGGAGGGTCGTCACCATGGCTTACCGGCCGATCGAGGACGCGGTCCGCAGCATCTCGTCGGCGGCGGAGATGGCGCGCGAGTTGATCTCGTAGGCGCGCTGGCCCGAGATCATCGCGACGAGCTCCTCGACGACGCTCACGTTCGAGCCTTCGAGGAATCCCTGGGTGAGCTGCCCGAAGCCGTCCTGGCCCGGGGTTCCCGTCTGGGCGGGGCCCGAGCTGTCCGTCTCCTTGAAGAGGTTGCCGCCCTCGGCGCGGAGGCCGGACGGGTTCGCGAAGCGCGCGGTCTGGATCTGACCCGCCTGACTCGGCGCCGCCTGCCCCGGCGCGGTGTAGCTCACGGTGCCGTCGTCGCCGACGATGATCGACTCGGCGTTCTGCGGGATGCTGATCGCCGGCAGGATGGGGTCGCCCGACGAGGTCACGACCGAGCCGGTCGAGTCGAGCTTGAAAGCGCCCGCGCGCGTGAACGCGGTCGAGCCGTCCGGCAGCGTCACTTGGAAATAGCCTTCGCCGCCGATCGCGATGTCGAGCGGATTGGTGGTCTGGTTGAAGTCGCCCTGCGCGTTGATGCGCTGGACGGCCGCCGGCCGCACGCCGAGGCCGATCTGGATGCCGGTCGAGCTCTGCGTCGTGCTGGTCGCGGGTCCGCCCGGCTCGCGCGCGGTCTGGTACAGCAGGTCCTGGAAATCGGCGCGGCTCTTCTTGAACCCGCTCGTGCTGACGTTCGCCAGGTTGTTGGCGATCACGTCGATGTTCATCTGCTGGGCCTCGAGCCCGGTCGCAGCGGTGTAGAGTGCTCGGATCATGGTGTCCCTTCCCTCGTCCCAGACTTCGTCCCGAACTCTTCCTAAACGCGTCCGACCTCGGCGATGGCTTTTGCCGTCACCTGGTCCAGCCGCTCGGCGGCCCGCATGTAGGTTTCGAATCCGCGTACCGTCTCGATCAGTGCGACCAGGCCCTCGACGGGCGACAGGTTCGCGCCTTCGATGGCGCCCTGGATGATGCGCACGCTGCCGGCGGGCGCGTCGGCCGGCACCTGCGCACCGGGCGCGAAGCGCGTGCCGTTCTCGCGCAGCAGGCCGTCCACCTTCTCGACCGTCACGACCCGGAGCTGCCCGACCCGCTGCTCGCCGGCGCGGACGGTGCCGTCGCTCGCGATCACGACGGGGCTCTCGGGGATGCTGATGTCGCCGCTCGTGCCCTGCACGCGGCTCCCGTCGCTCGTCGCGAGATAGCCCTCGGCGTCGATCGTGAAGTTGCCGCTGCGGGTCAGGCGTTCGCCGCGCTCGGTCTTCACGACGAAGAAGCCCTCGCCCGCGAGCGCCACGTCGAGCGGGTTGCCGCTCTGACTGACGGGTCCCTGCGCGAAGTCGGTCTGCACGAACTCCCGCGTCACGGGCGTCGGCACCGACGTCGGCGGCGGCGCGATCTCCCCGGCCTTCTCGGCGCGCTGGAGGACGCGCTCGGCCTTGAAGCCCGGCGTGTTCGCGTTGGCCAGATTGTTGGCGAGGGCATCGAGGCGGGTCTGCGCCGCCATGCTGCCCGATACCGCCGAGAAGATTCCCGCGTCCATTCATTCGCCTCGCGTCGTCGAATCGAGCAACGCACGTGCCACGCGTCCCCGGCCCGCGCCGTGGAGGCAGGCGTTGCCGGGCGGAAGAATCTGCCGGGCCGTTCCTGCCGATCCCGCGCGATCACGCATGCGTCGAGGTTTCCCGTCCCACGACGCGGCGACGCGCCGCGCGCGCGGCCTGAAGTCCCATCACGAGGCGGACCTCCGCGACGGGAACGCCGAGACGGCGCGCGATCTCGTCCGCATCCGCCCCGTCGTCGATCATCCGCTCGATCGCACGCGCCGTACTCGTCGGCTCGTCCTCGCGGACTTCCACCCGTGCCGGACGCGCGGGAGCCGGCGCCGGCGCGGCCGCCGCACGCGGTCCGACGGTCGCTTCCGCCTCGGCGAGCAGCACCTTCAAACGCTCCTCGCGTCCCGCGAGCTTGCCGTCGAGGTCGCGTGCGAGCCCTTCGCTCTGGGCGACGAGCGTGCGGAGGTCGTCGAAGATGGTCTGGAGCCGCGCTTCACGCTCCGCCCACGCGGTGCCCGGATCGCGGCCGAGCCGCCACAACACGGCGGCGAGCAGCGCCACCGCGGCCACGTCGAGCGTCGGCCCGACCCACGTCATGACACTCGTAAAGTCCATCACCCTTCTTTCCCTTCGTGCGCGGCGGCCGCCGCCGGATCGCCGAAGTGCTCGTGGAGAAGCCCGCGGAGCCGCAACAACGCCTGCGCGTGCAGCTGCGACACGCGCGACTCCGTGAGGCCGAGCACGGCGCCGGCCTCCTTCATCGTGATGCCCTCGTGGTAGTAGAGCGCGATCACCGTCTTCTCCTTCTCCGGCAGGTTCGTGATCGCATCCGCGACCAGATCCGCGCGCTCGCGCGAGAGGAGCGCCTGCATCGGATCGGTGCCGTCGCCGTCGAGGAGCTTCTCGATCTGCCAGCGGTCTGGCCCCGCATCGACGCCGAGATCGTCGAGGCTGAAGAGCGACATCTGGCCGACCTCGGACAGCAGCGCGTGCAGCTGCGGCAGCGTGAGGTCGAGCGCCTCCGCGACCTCTTCTTCGGTCGCGGGCCTCCCGAGCTGACCCTCGAGCTGGTGGTACGTCTTCTCGAGGACGCTCGCCTTCTGCCGCACGCTCCGCGACACCCAGTCCATCCCGCGCAGGCGATCGAGGATCGCGCCGCGGATGCGGAACTGCGCATAGGTCGCGAACGCGGCCTGTTTCGTCGCGTCGTACTTCTTGAGCGCGTCGAGGAGTCCCTCGATGCCCCAGCTCACCATCTCGTCGAGCTCGACCTGCGGCGGCTTCCGCGCCGCCAGGCGCTGGACGAGCCAGCGCACGAGCGGCAGGTACGTGCGCACCGCCTCGTCGGGCGGCGTCTGACCCGCGAAACCGGCGGCGGGCGGCGCGACGCGCGGACGCGAGGCCGACCCCGAGCGTGGCGCGGAGCCCGCGGGTGGAACGAAACCCGGCATCGCTAGTTCGCCGCTCCCGCCCTCTGCTCGCGCGCGAGGAGGCGCCGGAAGAAGAACTGGAGACCGCCTTTGACCTTCGCCTCGGCCGGCGCCGCGCAGAGCCGCTCGGCGAGCCCGTCGATCGCGCGCGTCGCGGGCGTGGACGGCGCCATGTCGATCAGCGGCTGCTGGCGCCGCACGGCTTCCGGCACCTCGCTGTCCCACGGCACCCAACCGGCCCAGCGCAGGTTCACCTGGAGGAACCGCTCGGCGACCCGGGTCAGCTGCGTGAACGTCTTCCGGGCCTCGAACTCGCTCCGCGCCATGTTCACGAGGATCGCGAAGTTGTGCTCGGCGTAGCGGGTGGCGAGCACCTTCACGAGCGCGTAGGCGTCGGTCAGCGACGTCGGCTCGGGCGTGACGACCACGAGCGTCTCCTGCGCCGCCGTCGCAAAGAACGTGACGTTCGCCGAGATGCCGGCGCCCGTGTCGATGAGCAGCACGTCGAACTCGCCGTCGAGGGTGTCGACCTGGTCGAGGAGCGTGAGGCGCTGGCCGTCGGACAGCTGCGTCAGATCCTCGTAGCCGCTCGCGGCCGGGACGATGCGGATGCCCGAAGGTCCCTCGACGAGCGCCTCCTTGATGGCGCACTCGCCGCGCAGCACCTGACGGAGCGTGGCGTGCGGGTTCAGGCCGAGGAGCACGTCGAGGTTCGCGAGCCCGAGGTCGGCGTCGATGACGACGACGCGCTTCCCGCGCCGCTGGAGCGCGATCGCGAGATTGGCGACGACGTTCGTCTTCCCGACGCCGCCCTTGCCGCTCGCGACGGCGATCACCTGCATCCCACCCGTTGCCGTCTCCACCGCGATGCCTTGCGCCTGATCCACGTTCGTCCTCCGTCCCGTCATGCCGCCGTGAGCCACGCGCCCACCGTCGCGCCGTCCGCCACCGCCACGTCGTCCGGCACGCGTGTGCCGGTGCCGAGCCAGTCGAGTGGAACCCCGACCTCCGCCAGCCAGGCGCACGCGGCGCCGAGCCCGCCCCCTTCGTCCACCTTCGTCACCACGCTCGTCGCAGGCGCGAGCGCCGCGAGGCGCTGCCACGCGGCGCGCAGCGCCGTCTCCGACGCGCCGGCGGGAATCACCGCCGTCGTCGCGACCGCCCCACCCGCCGCGCCGAGCATGCGCGCGAGATCCACGCTCGCCCGACCGTCGCCGGCGAGACCCGCCGTATCGACGTAGACCACGTCCGCTCGCTCGAAGTCGGCGAGCGCCGCGACGAGCTGGTCGCCGTCGCTCGCCGTCCGCATGGGCACGTCGAGGAGGCGCGCGTACGTGCCGAGCTGCTCGGCGGCGCCGATGCGCTGCGTGTCCGCCATCACGAGCCCGACGACGGCCCCGCGCGCGACCGCGCGGGCCGCGAGCTTGGCGATCGTGGTCGTCTTGCCGGCGCCGGTCGCGCCGACGAACGCCGTGATGCGCGCTTCGGTCGGCGCCGCGGGCGCCACGACGAAGTGCCGCTCGACGCTCGCCGCGAGCGCGGCCGCCGGCGCGAGCCCCTGCCGCCTCCCGAGCGCGAAGCTCCGCGCCAGTCTTTCCGCCACCTCCGGCGCCGTCCCGTTGAGCGCGAGGCGCTCCGCGAGATCCTGGGACTCCTCGTCGAGACCGCCGATCACTCCCCGGCCGGGACGCATGGCCCGATCGATGCGGGCGACCCGCGCCGCGACGCCCGCCAGCTCGCGCCCGAGTGCCGCGAGCTCCGACGACGTCCCGGTCGAGGCAGCCGACGTCAGGCGCTCCCCGGTCTCGCCCGCCGGATCGAGATCGACGGCCGCCGTGATCTCGACGCCGCCCGTGGCGAGCGGCTTCGTCGCGAGGATCACCGCGTCGGGGCCGAGCGTCGCCTTGACCGCCGCGAGCGCGTCGCGCGGCGTGGCACCCGTGAACCGGCGGAGCCGCATCAGGCCACCGCCTCGACCGGGGTCACGGTCGCGGTCGCACGGGGCACCGCGAGCCGGGTCGCCGATCCGGCGTCGTCCTCGTCGAGGCTGACGACCCCGAGCGAGTGGATCTTCACGTTCGCCGGGATCTCACCGGGCGCCACGACCGACAGGCTCGGGAGGAACCGTTCCGTGAGCTTGCGCAAATGGCCGCGGACGCTCGTCGAGCAGAGCACGAGCGGTTGATGGCCCTGGAGCGCGAACTGCTCTGCCGCGTTGGCGAGCTTGCCGAGGAGGCGCTGCGCCGTGCCCGGCTCGAGCGCGAGATAGGTCCCGTCCTCGCTCCGGTGCACGGCCTCCGCGATCGTCCGCTCGAGCCGCGGCGCGAGCGTCACGAGCGGCAGGGTCCGATCCGGCGTGAGGAAGCGGTTCACGATCGAGCGCGAGAGCGCCGCGCGCACGTGCTCGGTCAGGGTGTGGGGGTCCTTCGACCCGGGCGCGTGGTCAGCGAGCGTCTCGATGATCGAGAGGAAGTCGCGGATGCCGACGTGCTCGCGGAGCAGGTTCTGGAGCACCTTCTGCACCTGGCCGAGCGTCAGCGCCTGCGGCACCAGCTCCTCCACGACCTTCGGATTCGTCTTCGCGAGCGAGTCGAGGAGCCCCTGCACTTCCTGGCGCCCGAGCAGCTCGTGGGCGTGCCGCCGGATGATCTCGGTGAGATGCGTCACGACGACCGTCGCCGCGTCGACGACGGTGTAGCCGGCGAGCTGCGCCTGCTCCCGGTCGCTCGACATCACCCAGAGCGCATCGAGGCCGAACGCGGGCTCCTTGGTGGGCACCCCGCGGAAGCCGGGATCGGCGCCGCCCGGATTGATCGCGAGGTACTGCCCGATCCGGATCTCGGCGCGCTGGATCTCGACGCCCTTCAGCAAGAGCGCGTACTCGCCGGGCTTCAGCTGGAGATTGTCGCGGATGTGGACCGGCGGAACGACGAAGCCCATTTCCTCGGCGAGCTGCTTCCGGAGACTCTTGATGCGCTCGATCAGCTCGCCGCGCTGGCTCGCGTCGACGAGCGGCACCAGCTCGTAGCCGACCTCGAGCTCGAGGAGGTCGAGCGGCGCGGGCACGTCGGACTTCTCTTCCTTCGGCGCCTCGGCCCGCGCCTCGATCGCGGCCTGGGCGAGCGCCGCTTCCTTGTGCTCGCGGCCGGCGTACGACAGGCCGCCGAGCGCGCCCGCGAGCGCGACGAACGGCAGGAACGGCAAGCCGGGAAGGAGCGCCAACGCGCCGAGGATGCCCGACACCATCGCGAGGACCCGCGGGTTGAGGAGCATCTGCGAGGTGACTTCGCTCCCGAGGTCGGTGCCCGACGCCGCGCGCGTCACGACGATGCCGGCCGCCGTCGAGATGAGCAGTGCCGGGAGCTGCGAGACGAGACCGTCGCCGACGGCGAGGATGGTGTAGATCTCCGCGGCGCTCCGGATGTCGAGACCGCCCTGGACGACGCCGATGAAGAGGCCGCCGAGGATGTTGATGCCGGCGATCATGATGCCGGCGACCGCGTCGCCGCGGACGAACTTCGAGGCACCGTCCATCGCGCCGTAGAAGTCGGCTTCGCCTTCGATCGCCCGCCGGCGCTCACGCGCCTCGCGCTCGGTGATGGCGCCGGAGTTGAGCTCCGCGTCGACCGCGAGCTGCTTGCCGGGCATCGCGTCCAACGTGAAGCGCGCCGCGACCTCGGCGATGCGGCCCGAGCCCTTGGTGATGACGACGAAGTTGATCACCACGAGGATCAGGAAGATGACGACGCCGACGACGTAGCTGCCGCCGACGACGAAGCTGCCGAACGCCTGGATGACGTGGCCGGCCGCTCCGGAGCCTTCGTGCCCGTGCAGCAGGATGAGCCGCGTCGACGCGACGTTCAGCGAGAGCCGCAGCAGCGTGGTGACCAGCAGCACCGACGGGAACGTCGAGAACTCGAGCGGCTTCAGCGTGTACATCGCGACCAGCAGGATGATCAGCGAGACGGCGATGTTGATCGTGAGCAGCAGGTCGAGGAGCACCGTCGGCAGCGGGATGATCATCACGATCACCACGACGACGAAGGTGAGCGGGATGACGAGCTCGCCGCCGGCGAGCACGCGTCCCATCAAGCCCTTGGCGGGCGGCTGCGCGGGCGCGGCCACTAGCTCGCGCTCCTAGCGCGCGCTGCGGCGGGCGCGGCGACGGCGGGACGCACCGGCACGACGCCGGCGCGGCGCTGCTTCAAGCCGTAGATGTAGGCCAGGATCTCCGCGATCGCGCGGTAGAGCGTCGCCGGGATCTCGCCGCCGACGGGTACGCTCCGGAAGAGCGCGCG
>Ga0268299_1001076_pt1 | contig 58043 bp, 46 predicted proteins | sample NOBtaG_FD_193484 | JGI IMG/M metagenome (GOLD analysis project Ga0268299, IMG submission 193484) | Activated sludge microbial communities from bioreactor in Nijmegen, Gelderland, Netherland - NOB reactor | ecosystem: Engineered > Bioreactor > Aerobic > Activated sludge | place: Netherlands...
ACGCTTCTTTCAGACCTCGCCTCGCGGCTGCGTCCTTGCGCTTCGCTACACTTCATCGTCATCAGATTGTGAGTGGACTTTCACCTCCAAGTTGTTGAACATGCCCGGCACACATACAAAAAGGAGGCGGCCGAGGCCACCTCCTTCAATGTTTGCTGTTTTCGAACCGCTTATCTGTTGGCGGTTTCGAGCAATGTTACTTTCGTCATCTTATCGCCTTTGCGAAGTTGACTGACGACTTGCAGGCCATCGATAACTTTGCCGAATACGGCGTAGTTCATATCGAGGAAAGATGCCGGTGCCAAAGTGATGTAAAACTGGCAGCTTGCCGAATTAGGATCATTGGCTCTAGCCATTGCAACCATACCGGCTTGATCGTGCTTCAAGCTGGGCTTTACTTCAAGCGGAATGCGGTGCTCTTGCTTGGTTGCCGGATCGATGTAACCGCCGGTGCCATCACCCTTGGGATCGCCACCTTGAATTACAAATCCGGGCTCATATCTGTGGAATGTAAGGCCATTGTAGAAGCCCTTGGATACCAGGGTCTGGAAATTATTTGCGGTTGTTGGAACTTCGTTGGTGAACAATTGGATTTTGATGGTGCCCTTTGTGGTTTCCATCACAACTACTGGTTCGTTAGACATTTTTCCCTTCTTGCCAGCGGCAGGCTTAGGTTCAATCGCATTTGCTACGCCTGTAAAACAGACACTGGTCATAAGACAGAGAAATGCTGCCACCAGGGACAGTACCACTCTTCCAATACCTTTTTCGTGGCGGCCATTAAATGAAAGCATTCGCTTGGCAACTCCTGATTACTATGAAACGCTCAAAATTTTAGCGCAGTTAGCCGGAATTCCGCCTTTTTCTCAGGTTTCACAGAACCAAACTTATTGATCGGTTAGATTGCCGCTTATTTGCGGGCGCGCTCATCCGGCAAGGCTTTGCGAACCGGCTTGTCTACGGGCACAGTCAACACTGCCGAGGGCAATGAAGGCGGCATGTATGAAATAGGCAAGCGAATCGAATCGACCTGCGGCAGAGTATTCGCATCAAAACCAAGCCAGCCCTGCGTTTCATCTCCCGGCATGAGAACGCGCTTGCCGAAATTTTCCACTTCCACTTCGTGACGTGTTCCATCACGCCCCAGTGCCACGCTCAAATCGCGCTTTCTGTTTTGTCCCGGAGTAATGAATTCGTAGAAAATGTCTCCGGCAAGACCCAGTGACATTGCCGTCACGCCTGCAACAGCCAGCTTGCCGCCAGTCGACAATGTCGAGCGTGCATCATGCTCTAATTCCTTCGAATCGCACGGTCTGAAGACCTGTCCATTTACTTTTACTTCCGCTTGATTGGCGTCGACTACGACCACCTGATCGCTTATGTTCTTTATATTCAGTTCGATAAAGTGCACCGAGCGATCGCGGTGGTGCGTCAATGGAGTAGTCGCAAGCAAACGCGCATGCCCGTTTACCGATGCAGCTTCCGCAGCGCCTCTTAAGAGCGGTCGCCCGTCGGTGGAAAGTGGTGCGGCAATGTCGGTGCGCGCCGGAAACGGCTCCTGCAGCTTGTCAGTGCTCTGCACCGTGGGCGGAATATCGGCAGGCTGCGTGTACTTGGGAGACTCGACAGGCGGAGTAATGGGCGGTTTGAGTTCGACATTGCTTTCATCAGCAAAGCAAAGGGGCATCGTTACCGCGGTAACAAAACTCAGCCCAATTACTATTCGACGGGGTTTCCACATGATTTCGACCTTTGCCCGGACATTATTGTATCTGGTCCGGGTTTAGGCATCATCTGCTTCTTTGCCCGACCAATTGATAGGTTACTTTAGCGCGCACATCGCCCTGTTTGGAAATAGAAACGCGCTCCAGACCATTAAATCGAACACCACCTGGCACAAGGCTCATTACGATGGCTTCTCCGGCGACAGTATTGTTAATTGGATGTTGATAACGAATGAAGGCGGTATTGCCCTCAACCTTATCTACAACCAACTGAGTCGATACGCCCTGATCGTTGCTCATGCTGTAGCCGCTGTTCGGATCGCCGCCGATGTTCCAGGTATTCATAGTATTGACTTGAAAGGCGGCTTCAGCGCCCTGCTGAAATTCGGGCTTGGCTTCCACTTTTACGCGAGTGCCGGAAACTCTCCAGGAGCCAAGAAAGCTAGCCGGCAGAACGACCCGCTGCTGCGTAGCCTGCAATTGCATTGGCGGGCGGCGCGGAGGCGGTTGGTTTTCTTGAACGCCGGCATTGTAAGGTTTGCGCGGCGGCGGCTGCTGTTGTTGAATCCCGGCATTCATGCGAGGCGTGGGCATTGCCTGAGGGGTCGGGTAGTCGTATGTGCCGCCAGTGCCTTCGTTGTATTGCTTCTGTTCGGCGCCAAGCTGGAAAGGTTTGGAAGGATCCGCGAACGCTTGCGGTACGGCAACAAAATTGACCAGTGCCAGCGCTCCAAAAACGAAAGCAGGAATGCGCTTTCTCAATAAATTCCCGGTCGACATCAATTGCCTCCTTACGGAAGAACCACACTAAAAAACGTATTCCCAGAACTAGGCAGCCAGTTCGACAGCTTTCTTAAATACGATTTATAAAGCAGATTTTATACTAATCCCGGCAGAAGCACAAAAGCTTTTTAGCGCGTTTTTGTTGCCTGGGCGGTTCGTGCCGGCTTGGCAGCGCTTGCTGAGGGAACCGGCTTTAGCTGTGATGCTGAAATCACCGCCGGAACCGCCTTTGCGGCGGGCCTACCAACGGACGAATAGGCGGCGTCGCCGGCTTGTTCGGCAAATCCTATTTCTTTCAATTTTTCATAGGCGGCCTGACCGATAATCGATTTCGGCTCGGCAACGACAATATCGACCAGAGGACTGAGCGCCTCAGGCAGGCGGTTTTGCTTGATGAAAATCTCCGCTTTCAGCAATCCCGCCTCGTGCTTCAAGGACGAGAATTTTACAGCCGACAGCCTTTCCTGAGCGGACGCGGCCTTCATAGAATCGTTTTTCGCCAGAGCCAGACTGAGCTTCCAGTGCGCATCAGCCATATCAGAAAGCCATTCGCAAAGTTGGAAAACGCTTTCCTGAACATCCTGAGGTCGGCTTACTGCAAGGAGATTTCGCAATTCTGCAATGCGCACTTTGGCATCATCGGCGCTGAGGGGAAGTTTGGCATAAGCGCCTTTTCCCGGCTTGCCGGCAGGCGCGGCATAAGAGCCGCCTCCGGTTGAAACATATGAGTTGTTGGGCGCGGCCCCGGGCACCGGCGCTTGAGCGTATGATTGAGCTGCGTAAGAATTGGCGGCACCGCCGCCGTAATTGGCTCCGCTTTGACCGGGCACCGGTGAGCCTTGCGCCTGAACGGCAGTCGGCATGAGAGCCAGAGCCGTTAATGCAAACGCAATAGAGCCTGTTTTCACAATCATTCTTAAGTACGCCTCCGCCTGAATGCGCCATCGTGCCTGGCAACTTTGCCATGGCATTTTAACAGCTCTCAGCCTGCGCTGTTCCGGTCGAGGCGCAAGACATGCGCAGAACATGCCTGAATTCGGGCTGCCGGTTCTAATGAGATGTTAGGATGAAAATGCCAGAGTTTAGTATAAAGTCACAAGTCAGAGGTTTCATCGGAGCGAAATTTGTTCGGTTTGATTGCTAAGTCGAAGCGCTTCACCGCATTTCTTACTGCGCTCTTTTACGCACAATCTCTTGCTGCCGGTATTGCGACCACGGCAACGAGCGCGAGAACCGGCAATGACGATGGCAGCGAAGTCAACCTGGTGCAAGCCGGTCCGTCGGCGGCTCCTGCAATAGTGCGCGACGACAATTTTCTCGATCCAAGAGGGGCCGAATATGTCGGCAAATGGCTGAAGGCGGGCTCATTCATGCCACTTTCCGAGCTCAAGCCGGGAATGCAGGGTTATGGTCTTTCGGTCTTCCAGGGCAACAAAATCGAACGTTTCGATGTCACCGTCATCGGCGTCGTTAAAAAGGTATTGAGTGGTCGCGATGCGGTCATGGTAAGGCTCTCGGGACCGCTCATGGGTAAAAACACCGTCATCCGCGGCATGTCCGGAAGTCCGGTGTACATCAACGGCAAATTGGTGGGTGCGGTTTCTTATGGATTCGATTTTTCCAAAGAACCAATCGTAGGCTTGACGCCGATCACCGATATGCTCGATGCGCTTACACCGGATAAACGTCCGCACGACGACACTTCGGGACACGGGCGCATTGGTTATCGATCGCTGCCTGTCTTGGGCGCGGAAAGCGGATTTGGCAAAGCGGGCGAAAGCTCGATTTCCACCGGTTCGAACGGCGGCATAGTCACTACATCCGGTGGCGGCACGCTGATGATTCCCTTAATTGCGCCGATTTCGCTCTCCGGCTTCTCGAACGGCGCTCAAGAATATCTGGGCGAACACTTCAAGAATTTCGGATTGTCCGTGTCTGCGGGGACAGCCGGTGCCATCGATGAAACACTGGACGATGACTCGAATGCAGCAAAAAATTATCCCGGCGAAACGATCAAGCCAGGCGGCGCGGTCAGCGTGCTTCTTGTCACCGGCGATTTTTCCGCCTCGGCAACCGGCACGGCTACCACTACTTTCGGTGGCAATGTCCTGGCCTTCGGTCATCCTTTCATGCAAGCGGGACCGGTGGAATTTCCCATGGCCACTGCCTATATCCACCAGATCCTGCCCAACCTGGCCGTTTCATTCAAAGTGGCGTCGCCGGTAAAAGTCGTCGGTTCGATAACCAATGACAGACCCTGGGCGATTGGAGGCGAACTCGGCCGCCAAGCCAAAATGATCCCCGCCACATACACGGTCAGCGACAGAACAAGGGGCGTTAAGAAGACTTTCCACCTCAACGTCATCAATCATGCCGAACTTACCCCAGAGCTTCTGGCCAGCACGGCAATGTCTGCCATCGACACTACTCACCAGTCTACTTCACCATATGTGGTGACAGTCGACAGCAAAATCATCACGGACAAAGCGGGCACTATCCAGCGTCACGACAAGTTCGCAGGCAACTTTGCCGTCCACGGTCCAATTGATTCGAGTTTCAAACTGAAGACCGGTGATTCCACAGGGCTATCGTTCTTGAGTGTGCTCACCCGCATCGTCAATAACGATTTTGAAAAAGCATCTATCAAAGGTGTAAACCTCGATATCGTGCTGGATGACGGGCACGAAACAGCCAGACTGGAGCGGATCTCGCTCGACAAGCAAAAGGTAGAGCCGGGCGAAACGGTCAAAGTTACCGCCGTTCTTCGCCCTTACAACAAACCGCGAGTGACAAGAGAATTGGCTCTCAAAGTGCCGCGAGACATTCCTGACGGCAATCTGCTTATCGGCGTCGGACCAGGCGATCAAATCGATCAATTGAGAAAACGCATGGGCGTAGTCGATCCGCAGCCGGAAAATCTGCAGCAAGTGGTCAACCGCATTCGCGAGCAAGGGCAGGGCAATGTTCTTGAAGCAGTACTTGCTTTGCCCGAACAATCTCTCTTTCTGGACGGTAAACGAATAGTTTCCCCGCCCGGCAATTGGCTCAAACTGTTTTTCTCAGATCGCTATACAAAAGGTCCACAAATCGTCAAAGGCGAAGTTCGCGCACGAGCTGCCGAGCCATGGCTGTTGGACGGCATGCACCTTCTGGCTCTCACTGTGGAGCGCAAAGAAAAAGCAATGGCGCAGTCCGCCGCTTTCAATGTCAGCCCGACCAACTCATATGTTTCTCATGACGGCATATATATGACCGAGCAAGCTCGAAAAGCGCTCGATTCCACACAGACGCGAAAAACAGACAGCGCATCATCATCGTCCGGCTCCGGTTCGCTCGCATCGGCGATCGCTTCGTCGCTTTCATCATCGTCGAGTTCTTCATCAAGCGAAAAGCGCGACACATCCACTTCGGCAAGCACATTTGCAGCCGCCAAACAATATCCCCACATGCGCTCAGCACTGGCATGGCGCCAGAGCACCGAAGAAGATTTTCGCAACGGCAAAGCTGAAGAAGTAGCAATCGACAGCAGGGGCAGATTGTCACCGGGCTTTCACGAGTCGGCAAAGAGTTCCCTGACTTCCGAGATGCAAATTTGGTCGGCAGCCTGCCACAACGGCTCGGTCTACTTTGCCGCGCACAATAAAATTTACGCGTGGAAACCGGGCACAGCCGCTCCCGAAGTCATCGCCAAGCTGGACTGCTCATTTTCACCGGCAATAGCGGTGGACAGCAAAGGCGCTATTTTTGCAGCAGCAGCCCCGGGTGATCGAGTGCTTGCCGTAAGACCGCCGGCAGAAAAGCACGAAGTGCTGTTCAAAACCGGCGGCGACATGGTCACGACGCTCTGCACGGACGGCAATGACAATGTCTATGCCGGAGTAGCGGCTGACGGCAAAGTCTGGCGCTATGACTCGGCGAAGAAGGCAGCATCAGTGATTTTCGATTCCGGTCAAGCACATATCACATCCCTGTCTTATTCGAAAACGGACAAGCGCATTTATGTAGGCACCGCCGAGAAGGGCGCCGTATACAGCATTGACCAGTCCGGCAATGCACGCGCGGAGTATCAGACCAACGACCATATCGTCACCGGCGCAGTCAAAGACAAGAAGGGAAATCTTTTCATCGCCACCGCCGGTCAAGGTCATCTCTTCAAAGTAAAGCCATCCGGCGAGACAGATACTCTGGCTACCAGCGAGGGCTTCTACTCTCTGGTTTATGACCCCGCCAGTGATACTGTTTTCGCCGGCGATGCTGAAGGCGACATCACACAGTCAAAAGAAGAGGACGTGAGCAGTCGATCTTATTTCGTTCCGGTCGCTCACACTGATGAAGAAGCGGTCTCGGCATTGGCATTGGATGGGCAGGGGCACTTGTTTGCCGCCACGAGCAACTTCGCCGGGTGTTTGAAAATCGATCTTTCACCCTCGCTCAAAGCAACATACAGCTCTCAAATCAAAGACGCTCAACGTCCGGCACAATGGTCCAAGCTTCTGGCATACAGCGCTCTGAACGAACTCGATCCCTCGCTATTATCGCGCCTTTCCGTCGATACCCGCACGGGCAACAGCAGCCGTCCCGATACCAGTTGGTCGCAATGGAACGCAGCAGAATCGAGTCAAGACGGATTCAACATCAAGTCACCGCGCGGTCGATACCTGCAGTACAGAGTGCGCTGGAAGCCGCCAGAAAAGAGCACTCCCGCCTCTCGCCGCGGTCATGAGCCGAATACTATTCGCAAAATTGACGTCACTTATTTGCCCAATAATGCGCAGCCGGTCTTGAGCAGTCTTTCCGTGCAAGCCGGTGCGCACTTGTCCGGCAAGCAGGAGCTTTCCATCACAGGAAGCGATGCGGACCACGACAATATGCTGCTTTCGCTGGCAGTCTCGAGCGATGGTGGCAAGTCCTGGAATGAACTGGCTGCCGATCTGCGGTCGAAAAAAGACAGCGGCAAAGATTCCAAAGGCAAGAAAAAGGATGATAAACAGAACTCATCCGGAAAATCCGATGCCGGCAAAACCACTCAATCCGATGCAAAGACAGCAGGCGATCTCGATCAGTCCGGTGCTCTGGAAAGCATTGACCCGAGCGAAAAGAATGAGAAAGAAGTGAAAGCCGAAGTAAAAGAAAAAGGCGACGAAAATTGCGATGGCGATTCTGCAAAAAACGATCAGAAAGACAGCGGCAATAAAAAACTAAGCGAGTCTGCGCACAAGCCTGCAGGCAAGGATGAAGGGCAGGCGAAGAAGCCGGAAATTCCGGGCTCCGATAAAGACAAGCAAGCGGAAAAACCGAAAAACGATCCGCAAGGCGCGCCAAAAGATCCGCCGAGCAAAGACGCGCCGCAAGCCAGGGACGGCGGTCAAGGCAAAGAAGCCGGCAAGGACGTCGCGCAGACAAAAGATGGTGGCAAAGACAAATCGAAATCGAAGGCAAGCACTAAAGACACAGCCGAGACAACGCTGGCAAAGGCGCTGAGCGCAATCAAATCGGCAACGCAAAATGAATCCGAAAGCCAAAGCGAATCTTTCACTTATAGCTGGGATACCAGTAAACTGAAAGACGGCAATTATCTCTTGAAAGTGAAGCTGGACGACCGCCTGTCCAATCCCAGCGGCTATCTGGTCAACGAGCGCTGGGGCACGATCACGGTCGACAATACAGCTCCTGCAATCAAAGAAGTAAAAATCATTGCGGCCGACAAGGGCTCGTGCATGCTCGAGCTGCAAGCGGAAGACAAGCTGTCATTGATCACCAATGCGACTTACAAAATCGACGACGGCTCTGCTTATGCAATGATGCGCGTCAACGAAGAAGGCCAGCAGGAAGCTGCCGACTCTCAAACTGCCAGGTTAAGAGCGGAGCTTATCGATGTTAAACCGGGCGAGCATAAATTTGTCATCGAAGTTACGGATCAAGCTGGAAACACAGAAACCAAGACCGTAACATTGACCGTCAAATAGTGACGGTCAATCATAGGATAGAGCAGTGTCTCTGGCTCAACTTCTGCGCACAAAACCTCCCGCCCGACTTATTGCGGAAGCGGAATCGTCGCCGCATCAGATGAAGAAAACACTGACCGCGCTCGATCTAATCGCGTTCGGCGTAGGCGCAACAATCGGCTCCGGCATCTTCGCTCTTACAGGAACGGCAGCGGCCGGACAGGCAGCGATCCATCAGGACTTCATGTCCACACCGATAATCAATTTCATCCTCGGCTCGCCTTTGGGGCGGGAAGGTGCCGGTCCAGCTATCGTCATATCTTTCCTGATTGCCGCTCTTGCCTGCGGCTTTGCTGCAATGTGCTATGCAGAGTTGGCAGCCATGATCCCCGTATCCGGCTCGGCATACACTTTTGCTTACGCCGCGCTGGGAGAACTGGTGGCCTGGATTATCGGTTGGGATCTTATTCTCGAGTACGCAGTAGGCAACATTGCTGTCGCCGTGAGCTGGTCAGACTATTTTCAAAACGTTCTTACAGGAATAACGGGCTATAAATTGCCGCTCTGGTTGGCTTGCGATCCGCACACGGCCATGGTGCGATTGGAAGCAATCAAAACCGATCCGACCATCGCTTTGATGTACAGCTCAACAGACGTGCCTACAATTAACGGCATGCTCATGTCCATGAATGTGCCGGCATTTGTGATCGTCGCTCTCATCACGTTTGTGCTGGTCGTAGGGGTGCAGGAAAGCGCATGGGTCAATTCTGTCGCCGTGGTGCTGAAAGTTGTGGTGGTCATCTTCTTCGTGCTCTTCGGCATTGCATATGTGCATCCGGGAAATTGGCATCCGTTCGCGCCCACCGGATTCGCTGGTATCATGGGCGGTGCGGCAATAGTTTTTTTCAGTTTTATCGGATTTGACGCAGTCAGCTCCACTGCAGAGGAGACGAAAAATCCTCAGCGCGACATGCCTATCGGCATGCTCGGCAGCCTGGCCATTTGTACTCTGCTCTATGCTGCAGTTTCACTCGTTCTCACCGGTATCCTTCCCTACCAACAATATGCCAACGACGCCGCGCCGGTGGCTACGGCAATCGCCGCTACCAAACAACCATGGGCGCACATTTTTGTTTCCATAGGCGCTCTTGCCGGCATGACATCGGTGCTTCTCGTTTTCCAACTGGGCCAGCCGAGAATATTCATGGCGATGGCACGCGACGGTTTGCTGCCGAAAATGTTTTCCATCCTTCATCCGAAATATAAAACGCCGTTCGTGCCGACCGTGCTGACCGGTCTGTTTGTCGGCTTCGCAGCGCTCTTCATCGACATCGGATTTGCTGCGGAATTGACGAATATCGGCACACTGGCCGCTTTCATCATCGTGTGCGGAGGAGTTCTCATTTTGAGAAAAACAGATCCCGAGCATGTCCGCCCGTTTAAATGCCCTCTGGTGCCGCTCGTACCCGCCCTCGGCATTTTCTCCTGTTTCGTCCTCATGCTCAGCCTGCCCTTGAACACATGGGTGCGTTTCATCGTCTGGATGGGTCTGGGAGGATTGCTTTATTGGGCGTACGGTTTCAAAAATTCAAAACTGGCTAAATCAAAATCAGAGTAACGCGATTTATCAGTAATAAAAACCCTTCTAGCGGCTTATAAAAATCCGGACACGATCGTTTTGCGCCCCCAAATCAAAAGCAGCAGATGTCCACCAGTGCAGCTTCTTGGAGCCTTCCCGCTAAAAAAGTACGAATTCATCTATCCGGGCCTCTTAACCCTGGCCGATAGTAGGGGTATATTAGAAGATGGAGTCAGACCTCTCTCACTCTTTACCAAAAAATCGATCGCCCCTGCATTTTCATCAGCATTGCTGATTGTTTTTGCTTGCCTTTCTGTATCTCTGGAGTGCGCAAAGTGAACCGCTTTCTGAAACCTGTGCTGCTGACCCTTCTTACGCTTGGCACCGTAGCTTGCACGACACCACCCAAGGTGCTCACTGAAAAAGAACCCTTCGACCCGCACAATAAGTGGGGCTTTGTAGACACCACCGGCAAAGTGGTGATTGAGCCGAAGTACGAGGCGGTCAAACCGTTTTCCGAAGGACTGGCAGCAGTCGTCAATGAAAGGCGCTGGGGATATATCGACAAGACCGGCAAAGAAGTCATCGAACCCAAGTACGACGTGGTTACCCCATTTTCGAATGATCTGGCGGCAGTCAGCAAAGGCGGAAAGTGGGGCTATATCGACAAATCAGGCAAACTGGTCATTCAGCTCAATTACGACAATGCCAAACCGTTCAGCGAAGACTTTGCCGGCGTCCAGGAAGGAAACACCTGGTCGTATATAAACAAAGAAGGCAAGCCGATAGCCAGTGGATATCGCGATGTCGGCAAATTCGCCTGCGGGCTGGGGGCGTTCAAGGGCGAGCAGGGCTGGGGATTCATAGACGATACCGGCAAAGTGATCATCAAGGAAAAGTATTCAGAAGCCTCTTGCCACAACAAAGATTGCATTGCCGAAGTTACGACACTGGATGGACGCTTCGGATTGATCGATAAAGCGGGAGTGATCGTATACAAAGAGCGACTGGAAGCGCCGTCACTTTTTGCAGACGGTCTGTCGGTAATTGAAACCAAAGGACGCTGGGGCTTCGTCGATAAGACCGGCAAATTCGTCATTCCTGCAACATTTTTCTCGGCGGAAAAATTCAACGGCGGACTGGCTCTGGTGCGCACCAAAGATGGTTACGGTTACGTCAATCCTAAAGGCAAAATGGCTATCGAGCCCAAGTTTCCAAACGCTCAATCATTTGCGCACGGACTGGCTGCTGTGCGAATCAAAGACGGCAAATGGGGCTACATAGACCCCACAGGCAAGCTTGTTATCGAATCGAAATACGCAGCCGCCACACCTTTTGAAGAAGAGCTGGCCGCCGTTCAAGTCGATTAGCCATCCTGCGCTTTACAGCGCAAGCGAAAATAAACGAGAGGAGATTTCTCTCCTCTCGTAATCTCTCTTACCTTAAGAGAATCAGGCAGTGAAGTTACTTGATGGTGACTTCTTTGCTGCCGCGAACTTCTTTCGAAACACGGGTCTTCATGCCGGGAAGGTGCATGTCCATCGTGCCGACCGAAACAGGAATGCGCTGAGCGATTTCTACTTTCGGGATGCTGATGAAGAGAATGCCGCGATCGAGGCGTGCTTCGATTTGATCGCTGATGATTTCTTGCTCGAAGTAGAATTCGCGTACCAGGTAGCACGGAAGTTCTTTTTGCAGATACTCGGCTCTTTCTTCGAACAGCGAAGGAGTGCGCTTCGCCGACATGGTGAGCAAGTTTTCTTCGATCTTGAGCTCTACATCATCGAGGGTTACGCCCGGAAGAGCGATTTCGAGGAGGTATTGATCGTCGAGTTCGAGAACATCAGTTTCGGGGGTGCTGTAGTTTGCATGCTGCCAGTTCCAGTTGGTCAGTTCAGAACCAAATGAGTGCAGATGACGGCTTTCGAAGTAGCGGTTTACCGGTCTATTCATTTGGAAATTTCTGATTGTGCGATTGAAAAACATTTAGTCACTCCTAATGTTTGTAGATTTGACAGCGTTGCCTTAGCCCTGCGCAGCCGATACCGAGCTCCACCGCCGTGAAACCTCGTATTTATGCGGCTTTTCTGCGCCAGCAACGTTTCCGTGCTCACAATAATATCGACGAAATCAGCACAGTGAGCCGTTTTTAACGATCCATTCTTGTTTACCCTTTACAACCTGAGAACGGTTTCATAGTCTTTGTTTCCACGTTTAATGAAATGACTCAATATGACCCGCATCTCATCCGAAGCGGTTCTCTAAATGATCGCCAGGCAAGAATACGAATAAAAACCAATGCACAAGCGCCGCTTAACAACCGGGAGACTAAACGGTGTTAATGAAAGCTCGCGCCCGGCAAACTCTCACTGTTTTTTCTTGGTCAAACCGGCAGCCGTCTTGTTTTTCTGCTTATTAGAATTCAGTTTCGCTTCCATCTTTTTCAACACGGCCAGTCTGTTATTGACCGCGCGCATGGAAGCTTTCAGCGATTCAAACTCGTCCTGCTTGAAGCGCAAATCCCGGTCGATCTCGCCGGCTTCGCGTTTGGCGCCCTCTAGTTCTTTGCGGCTGACGACGCCTTCTTTATAGAGAGACTCGAATAGCTCCGCGTGCTCTTTGCGCTCTCTTATCTGTCTTTCGCCATCTCCAACTATCGACGAAAGCTCATTGAGGCGCGATGCCAGCTCTTTCTTGCGAGCCTCGAGCTCTTTCATAGAAAGGTAGTCGACAGGCTGCGCAAACATTCCGAGCGTATCCATGCCGATTGGTGCAATCGGTGGCGGCGGCGGAACCAGACCATTGTTGAGGCGCGGCTGAACAACGGTGACTTTCTTGGTTTTGTTCGCTTTTGTCGATGCTGACGCCGCGTTTGCCGGCTTTTTTAGCGGCGCTGTTTTTTGCTCCGCTTGAGGCTGTTTCTTTTCAGGATTGAGCGTAGATTCAGGAATAGCGCGCAACTTCGGCGTTATTACCTCGGCTGCGGATGCCGCCCCATGCTTTACAACGCCGGGATTAGCCGGTTTCGCTCCATTCTGCCCGCATATCGGCTGGGCGGAAAACAAAATTGCCAGCGAAAAGGCAGAGCCTATGAAGGCTTTATGCAAATCTTTGTGTGTTGTCTGGCGCTGCGGCATATAATGAATTCCGAACTTATTGTACTCTTTCTACTCGTTGTACTCTTCTGAAGTCTGGATGCACTTTTCTGAAAGACGTTAGGAGACGCACAACGTTTCAACTTCTTTGCACAGTTTCACTTAAGGTAAAGGTTTCACGCACCTCATGAGCCGCAGTCACGCTCTTTCAGTACTCTTTCTCGGGGATATCATCGGCAAGCCGGGCAGGCAGGTCGTTAGACGATACCTGGCTGGTTTGACCTCCAAGCCGGATTTGATAATTGCCAATGCCGAAAATTCCGCGCACGGATTCGGAACCACAGAGGCCAATCTGGAAGAGCTCAGAACAGCCGGAGTACAGGCATTTACGGGTGGAAATCATACTTTCGACCGCAAAGAACTGCTGGAGTTTATTGATAAACAAGTAAATGTCATTCGTCCGGCCAATTACCCTCAAGGCACGCCGGGCAAGGGCTATTGCATTGTTGAAGTGGGCAAGCACAAGGTCGGCTTGCTCAATTTGATCGGTCGCGTATTTATGGAACCGCTCGAATCACCCTTCCTGGCGGCAGACAAATATCTGAGCGAGCTGGAAAAGGAGACCAAGATAATTATCGTGGACATGCATGCCGAGGCGACTGCCGAGAAGGTGGCAATGGGACTCTATTTAGATGGGCGAGTCAGTGCCGTCCTGGGCACGCACACGCACGTGCAAACCGCCGACGAGCGCATTTTGCCGGAGGGCACGGCGTATCTGACCGATGCCGGAGCCTGCGGACCTGCAGAAGGCGTTATCGGAATGGAAAAACAGGGCGTCTTCAGACGCATGATCAAGCAACTGCCGACACGCTTTGAAGTGGCTGATGGTCCGGCGCTGCTTTGCGGAGTTCTGCTGAACATCGAGGCTTCAACAGGCAAAGCGATTTCGATTGAGCGCGTTCAATATAAAGAATCGGCACAATTGTCTGCAAAATCAACTCAAGAAATTATGTCCATCGGCTAAATCAGACAAGACAGGACACAGGCACAGGACGCTGAATGCGCGCTGACTTTCACCTGCATACCCATCACTCGGACGGAACCTGGTCTCCCCTCGAGATGGTCGAGCATGCCGTGCAAATGAAGCTTACGCATATCGCCATAACCGACCATGACACTACAGACGGTATCAGCGAAGGAAGGGCGGCAGCGAACGGCCGGCTGGAAATTATTCCCGGCGTGGAAATAAACACGATCAGAAGGGAGCCGGATGGAACTCACAGAGACGTTCATATTCTGGGCTATTTCATCGATAGCACAAATGCGAATTTGCAGAAACTTCTGGCGGCGCAAAGACAAGCGAGGCTCGATCACATAGAGAAGATGGTGGCAAATTTGAACGCCGCCGGTCATCCTCTGACAATGGAAATGATCAAAAATTGCGCCGGCATAGGACCGCTCGGCAAAATGCATATCACACAGGCCATGATTGAATGCGGCATGGCGCAAAGCCTCATGGAAGCCTATGAAAAGTACATTGCCAAAGATTCGCCTTTTTATGTCCGCAGAGCGAGCGCCTCTCCTGAAGAAGCAATAGCGGCCATAAACGGCGCCGGTGGTTTTGCTTCGATAGCGCATCCGGGAAAGACACCGGATATGATGGCATACATATTAAACCTGAAAGAACAGGGACTCAGTGGTGTGGAGGCATTTCACCGAATGCATTCGGGAAACCTAGTGCGCCAGTACATTCGCTTTGCCAATCGCAATGGACTGATCATCACAGGCGGCTCCGATTGCCACGGTCCTTACAAAGAATACAAAGCCACGATCGGGTCTATCGCTCTGCCCAAAGACATCGTCAAAAAATTTCTCGACTCACATCGCGCGATCAAGCTTTGATTTGAGCTCACCAGTCTCTACCTCGCCGGAATTGCTGCTGGAGAGCTTTCCAGTCTTATCGAGAATGACGTTGAGGGGAATGTAGCCTTTGTAATAGGTCTTGATCAGCTTCAGCGCGCCGGAATTGACCGGATGATCAACATCGATGACGATCACTTTTACCTTGTCCTGAACTTTCTTATACAAATCGACAAGTCGCTTTGCTTGCCTATTAGTATTCAAGTCAGCGGCGGCGCCAAAGAAGATAAGCGTCGGCATTCCTTGCGCTATGGACACATCGTCCATCTTGTCGGCGATGATTGGAAAACCGTTGTCGGTATCTTGAACAAAAGAGATGCCGTCTTTGAGACGCAAATTAGTGGCGGCAAAGGCAGCCAGAGAGAAAACAACCATAAGGCAAAGACCAACGGCTGAGAATGAGAACATCAATGCGAATGTCTTTGCAGCTTTCATTATTTGATCATCCATTTTGAGCTTACGCGCGGTCGCGCCAATGCGCACAGTATTCTAGACCAGAAAATGCTGGATGATGTTCCTCGCTAAAGAAGAGCAAAGTTTCGATTCGAATCTAATTGATCAGGTGGGGTCGCTCAGCTCGCCGGCCCGAAAATCGCTGGCTTTCAAATTATGGATATAGCGCGCCCATTTTTGCTGCTCATAGCTCTGGCAGTATTCATAAAGACTTTTGAGCAGGCGACGACCGGATTTAGATGTCCCTCTAAAACAAAGTTGCTGCCCTTCCTGTTTGGAGGGAACAGCAGTCTTGGCATTCTTATTCGCTATCGAGATCTCACAGTGAAGAACGCGGTCTACATTAGTGATGACCGGGGCATCCAGCCGCTCTTTTATCCAGCGCGAGAGAATCTCAGTCGCGGGAAGCGACTGATCGCTGGCATGCAAGTATTCGGCGAACGCCTCGAGAATCAAGTTCTGTCGTCCTTTCCGGTCATGTAGAGCGGCCTCTGAACCGACTATATCACAGGAAGACAAGCGGTTGAGCGAGTTTGTTTCCTTAAATCATGGATAGCCGGAATGGAAATTTCGACCGAGATTTTACGGCAAATCTCAATTGTAAAATCACTTGAAGAGAGGCGGATTTTCAGGACTGGACAAGGGAATTCATCGCCAGCCCCGACAATCACGCGCGCGATCCGTCAGTACAAGTCGTTCTTAGACGCCCTTGCCGTGCCAATACCGATACGATTTATCTTCAAAGCCGCTTGCCCAGCCGCATTCGCTTCACCAAAATGCAGCACAAATACCCCGAAATGGCTGACTATCGGACACTTGAGGATTAAAACTTTGCAAGCGAAGGGCAGTTTGGGCTCAAAGGGATATAATAGTGCTACTTGAGGTCGCTCGACTCAAGAGATCTTTTTAAAATCAGAACTCGAAATACCGGTTGATTACAACCGTTTTGGAAGGCCCGTCATTCTTGGGTCGGACCGAGCGAAGTCCTCAAGTAAGTAAAGCCTCAGCGCAGCATGCTTCGCCCTGAGCTAATCGGGCAGCGCGCTAGAGCTATTATCCACGCGCTCGACGCAATTGAGACCGAAACTTTTGTTGACTCACCATTCAGTACAACTGGAGCACGACTATAGCTAACTCCGTGACGAGCAAGACTCGCCCGCACGAAGGTGCGCGTGAAATCGCCTTTGAAGCGAAGAATTTCGATGGGGCGAGCATTTCTGAGCGCCTGGACGAATTGCTCGAGAAAGCGACCAAGCCCGGTCAATATCTGGGCAACGAATGGGGAGCGCGCCGCAAATCATTTCAGGCGGCGACAGTCAGAGTGGCGATCACCTTTCCTGACCTCTATGAATTGGGCATGTCCAATTTCGGCTTGAAGATCCTCTACCAGATCATCAATGATCGGCCCGACATGATGTGCGATCGCAGTTATGCACCGCAAGAAGATATGGAAGCGCTCATGCGTGATGCGGGCATACCGCTTTTCGGCTGGGAATCGCGAGAGCCTCTGGCCAATTTCGATTTGGTTGGTTTTTCACTTCAATATGAACTGACTTACACCAATGTTTTAAATCTTCTCGATCTCTCCGGCATTCCTTTGAGATCTTGCGAGCGCCAGAATGTTTTTCCGCTTGTTTTCGGCGGCGGTCCTTCGTCGGTTAATCCCGAGCCGCTTGCCACTTTCATGGACTTTTTCCTGATCGGCGACGGCGAGCATTCTCTGCCTCACGCCATGGAAATCATCAACGATTTCAAACGCGAACATGCCGGCCTTGGTTTTGAAAACCTGGATAACCTTGATAGAGAGAGGGCGAAACAGCTTCGCTGTGAACTTCTTTTGCAATTGGCAAAAGAGGTGCCGGGCATTTACGTGCCCTGTTTGTATGAAGTCAAAAATCCACAAGAGTCACCGCAGCCGGTGCCGATTGCAGAGGGCATTCCCCAGCGAGTAAAGCGTCAGACTGTCCCGCTTTCCGACGACAATCAACCCACTCATGGACTGGTTCCTTATCTGGCATTGGTGCATGACAGAGAAGTGCTGGAAGTGCGGCGCGGTTGCGATCGCGGCTGCCGATTCTGCCAACCAGGTTATACATTCCTGCCTGTTCGTGAGCGCAAAACAGAAGATTTGCTGCGGCTCTCGAAAGCAGCTCTCGATCATTCAGGCAATGATGAATATTCAATGCTTTCCTTGTGTGTAAGCGATTACACTTCGCTCCATGATTCGGTAAGAACGCTCAACGAAGAGCACACCAAGCGGCGCACGTCGTTGTCTTTCCCCAGCCAGCGCGCCGACCGCATGAATCTGGATCTGGCGGAAGAATTGAAAGTGGTGCGCAAGAGCGGTATTACTCTGGCGCCGGAAGCCGGCACCGAAAGAATGCGCGCCGTCATCAACAAAGGGCTTTCGCACGAGCAGATCATCTCGGCCATCGAGTCCGCGTATCAATCCGGTTGGTCGTCCATCAAGCTTTACTTTATGTGCGGTCTGCCGACCGAGCGCGATGAGGATCTGGAAGGCATTATTCAAATTCTCGATGAAGCGACTCGCCATTGCCATGCGATTAGAAACACCGATCGCGTCAAGTACAAGCGCGCGGTCGAATTCACATGCACTATTTCGAACTTCGTGCCCAAGCCGTTTACACCGTTTCAATGGTTCGGTCAGTTTACGCCGGAAGAAACAAGACGCAAGCACAGTGTTTTGCGCGAAAAGATGCGCGAATATCGCATGAGAAATGTAACTCTCAATCTCACCGATGCCGATATCAGTTTGCTCGAAGCAGTCATCTCGAGAGGCGACAGGCAGGTCGGCGAGATGATTTTCAAGGCTTACAAAAACGGCTGCACTTTCGATGCCTGGGATGACAAATTCCGCCCGCATGTCTGGCGGCAAGTCGCCTCTGAAATGGGTCTCGATCTCGAACAGATGGCCTGCAGCGAGCGCACGGTCGGAAGCAAACAACCGTGGGATGTCGTGCACATCGGCTTGCATGACTGGTGGCTGGTGAAAGAATGGGAAAAAGCCTTGAAGACGCAGGAAACTGCGCCCTGCACGGAAAATCTCTGCCACGCTTGCGGCGTCTGCACCGAGCTGGAAACCACTCACTTGCTCTCGGCTCCGAAAGTAGAAGTGATGAAGCGCAACCCCTTCGTCAAAGAACTGGCTGCCCATGGACAAGAAGACAGTCACCCGTCGATTTTCTTCACCAAACCACCGGAAGAAAAGGTGAGCGAATCTAGTTGCGTCATCCGGTTTGAATTCCATAAGAAAGGTCAGTTGCGCTATATCTCGCATCTCGACACCCAGCATCTTTTTGCCCGAGCGGCTCGCAGAGCCATGATGGCAGTGGCCTACACGCAAGGTTTCAATCCTTCTGCGCGTATCGAGCTGGCATTGCCCTTGCCGCTGTTTCAAGAAGGCGACGGCGAAGTCGCTGAAATAGAGCTTGTTTATGGACTGGAGCCGTCTGAATTCATGAGACTGCTCAACGAGAAACTCCCACCTGAGGTGCAAGTGACTCGTGCAAGAAAAATTGAGAAGACTAAGAAGTCGCTCAATTCATATGTTAAGAGCGCCAGTTATAGAGCGCTTCCACAAAGTATCTGCGAGGAATCGCAAAAGCCCGCCTTGAATGAAGGCGCACCGGATCAAAATGCAAACTCGGTTGAAAATGGAAATTCTCAATCGTGTTTGAAACCGATCCTAGCTCCAACTGACAAGAACGAGCTTTTGAGCTTCCTCAATGAAAGAGTTTTGGCGCTTAAAAACGCCGACTCGCTCCCGGTCTTCAATGCGGACGGCAAATCGAAAGATATTCGTCCGGGAGTGATCTCCATTTCCGTTTCGGATACATCCGAGCCGGCAGTGGAGCTTTTGCTGGCGACAGGACCTAGCCAGCACGTTAAGCCGAATGATGTCCTGGCGCATCTTGCGTCCAACATCAAATGGCGTATTACTCGCGAAAGCCTGAAGGCTGAAGGCGACACCGCACTTTTTGAGGTTTGAAGAAGGGCCGACAACTACTCGAGAGCAATGCCAAGCATCGTTTCTCAATGAAGCCCGCACTGAATTTCTTTCAAGACAAAGAGGAGTCTTATGAAAAGGTCATTAGTTATCTCGGAACACGACAATATCGGAGCCATACTCGAGAACGAACGAGTCGTGGAGTTTTTCGTAAATCGTGGCGAACTGCTCCTGGGCGATATCTACACTGCAGTTGTGGAAAACATCCTGCCCGGTATCGATGCCGCATTCGTTAATCTCGGCAAAGACAAAATGGGTTTTCTCCACGCTAATGACGTACCCGGGCAGGGTCCGTTGAAAGAGCGCCTGGTGCCGAAGCAAAAATTGCTCGTGCAAATTACAAAGGAACCTACCGGTCACAAAGGTCCGCGCGTATCCACCGCCATCAGCTTGCCGGGTCGTTTCCTGGTTTTGGTTCCGGAAGAGCGCGGAGTTTCAATCTCGCGGCGCATCTCGGAAGCAAGAGAAAGAGCGCGTCTCAAAGCGGTCGTCAATTTGATGAAACCGCCGGGCGTCGGCCTGATAATTAGAACGGAAGCAAAAGGTCAGAACGAAAACGAGTTGTTCGACGATTTCGAATTGCTCTGGGATCGCTGGCAAACGGTTGTTTCCGAAGCGGAAGCGGCAATCGGTCCGGCTCTGATTTATCGCGATCAAGATCTTCTTTATCGCGTCATCCGCGATGCCTACTCGCATGATGTGCAAGAAATCATCGTTGATTCGCAAGACGGTCAAAGACGTGCCGCCGAGTACCTGGAAGGCTGGGCTAGCCGCCAAACAAAAGTGCTTGGACACCAGGGCGACCACAGCCTGCTCGTCTCAAAGGGCATCGACAGAGAAATCGAAGCTGCGCTTTCCGACAGAGTCGAGCTGCCTTCAGGCGGTCACCTCAACATTCAGCCCACCGAAGCGTTGACTGTCATCGACGTCAACTCCGGTCGTTTCACTTCATCAAGAACGCAAGCGGAAACGGTAAGACGCACCAATCTGGAAGCCGCGCAAGAAATCTCGCGCCAGCTCAGACTGCGCAATATCGGCGGCATGGTAATTGTCGACTTCATCGACATGGACAGCCGCAAAGACCAGCAGCAAGTTCTGGAAATATTCCAGCGCGCGTTGGAGGAAGATCGTGCCAAACCGCAGATCGGTCAATTGTCTGACCTGGGATTGGTCGAACTGACTCGCAGAAGACAGGGACAAAGTTTGAGAGAACTGTTCACAGTCCACTGCCAGCACTGCCACGGCATCGGCGTCACTCCGACCTTGGAAATCGGACACGGCTCCAACAAAACGGTGATTGCTTTTCGCCCGGCAGAAGAAGACACTTCCAAAGGCAGCCGTCAAAATCAAAGACGCAACTCCGGTCAGAACAGAGGCGGCTCCGTTCTTCGCGCCGCAACAGCCATGGGTGGACGTGTAGTTCCTTCAGTCGAAGTTGAAGAATCGCAATCAAGCTTTGATGATGCGATGGCATATGTCCCGGAAGAAATTCTCGATCAAGTGCCCGACGATCTTCTCGACGACAAGCACAGCAAGCAAGCCCTCAAGCATGGAGCGTTCAATCGCGCTGCCGAAGGCGACGACGATGAAAGCTCAGATGAAGCCGACGTGGCCGAAGGAGAAGAAATCGTCGAATTGCACACCGAAAATTTCGCTCCGCCTTCTTCACTTATTGAAGAAAGCCTGGTCGAGGACGACAACCCTTTTCACGAGCTCGATGAAAGCATATCCGCTGTCGAGCGTGTGTTCAACGAAATGGGTGAGTCCAGCCTGGCACAAAACAGCGACAGTGACGGTGCCTCCGAGTACACGCACGACGAAGCAGACCATGAACAAACAGAGACCATAATAGTGGTCGACACCGAAGCGGAGCGTCCGGTTTTGACCGAGCATTCGGATTCATTGATAGAGGAGTCCGATGAGGACTCGTCGCATCAATCAAACACTGAAATAGTGGAAGAAGAAGAAGAGCCGGCAACTGAAATCGATCCGGTTACCGGTATCTACCGCCTCAAGCCGAAAGTGAAGCAGGAAGATGAAGGTACCGAAGCCGGTCATTCTCCAGATTCGCATACAGGAGAAACCAACGGCAGCGAAGAAAGCGCATTTCAAAGCGCCTTCACCACCACCAATTTCAATTACGAAAAACCGTTCGAGTCCTCTTACGGACAAGATACGGAATCAGGTGGTGAGAGCGAATCGTCAGAAGATCAGTACACGCAACTGACGCTGGCGGTGCCTTCTTCGGAAGAATCACACTATGAGCAAGATAACTCCGAGCAGCAAGACTAATCATCAAGCTGGCAATTGATTTAAACGAGACGCCTGTGAATGCGTCTCGTTTTTTTCGCATGGCAAATTTACAACTCTTACCCATACCTAAAAATGATGTTCGCTCATCCCATTAGAAATTTTCGAATTTTTCTATTGGAAAAAGACTGAAAAGGCAGTCACTTCATGCCTTTGCCGTGTTTCCACAACCCGAGAAAGTCAAAACCATCTCAACCGATTGCGCAGCAAGACTTTCCGGCTATTTTGAATAAGAAATTTTCAAAAAAATCTAAGTGGACGATGAACAGTTGAAAATCAGGCCTTCCTGGCCATGCTCAAACTGAATCCGAAGCGCACCGCCGACGATGTCATCTCGGCGGGCAGAATGCTAGCCTCGACACTCGAATTGGGATCGTTGCGCAATAGCTCATAGACGAATTGCTTGTCTTGAGTGAATTTCTGATCTTCAACGTAGAAAGCACCACAGAATTGACCTTTGTAAACAAAGACCAGGCAAGTCGCAGCAGTCTGTTTCAAGGAAATCGCCAGACACGCTGTTTGTCCCTTACTCTCGAACCAACTGCAGATATAGTCCATGTAAGAGCGCGCATCGTAATCATCCGAGCGCGTCACAGGATAACCGAGGAAAAGAGCGGACATTGCCAGGGTGACATTTTCAGGCAAGTCGTAAATCATCACTTTCGTTTCCGGCAGCGAAAGATCGGTGAGCATTGTCTGCAAGGATTGTTCTGTAGGAAGCGTGTCCGGCATCGACTTGCAACCGTAGATGCAGCCTACCGCGCGCCCTCTGTAGAGAAGCATGGCCGCACGAGAGAGACGATCTTCCGACGATGCTTTGACGCAGCCGGTGCGCATGCCGCCTTCCAGATCCGTTATCAACCATTCGAGGTCATAATCGGCAATTTTGAACTGATTGAGGCTGTCCACATGAATAGGAGGCAAAATCAGATCGATGGCGCGTTTCAAATGGAATTTGCGGGTTGGTTGCTGAGAGGCCCACACACTGAATGCCTGGTCGGCATCGGGACCCGGCATGGGCGGAGCTGCAGGATCGGGCGCCTGATTGATACTGTCCAGTTGCTCTTCCCACTTGACCGCTGTCTGGGCCGGCGGAGCCCCCTGAACAGCCTGATTGCTCGTGGAGAAACGTGCTGATAAAAGAATTCGGTTGTTGTGAACGCAGACAAAAGTGGCAAGAACTTCGTCTCCCAGGCGCAAGCGCTCCTGAGTGGGCAGGAAGCCCGGCAGGTTGTCCTTGGGAATGAGCACGGCATAGCCGCCCGGCTCGGCATTCATGATCCTGCAGACCACGTTTTGACCGGGCTTATATCCAGAGAGTTTCCAGGGATTGAGTGGCTTGCTCATTGAGAGCCTATGCTTCCTTTTCCTTGCGCAATGCGCTTCCTAATCACAGTGTGCGAAGCGCTCGCTTGCATTCACCACGCTCGCTCCTCAGGCGAGAGGTTTCAAGTCTTATCTTACAGGACAACCGCGCCAAATGGAGCTTTACAGGCATGACGACATCACGGCGAAGAGCGCCTCCTGACGTAATCCCAAATTCTCTGTACCACATTTAAGGACCTTTTCTCACTATTCAAGGGGTTCTCAGCTTCCCCTTCATGACAGGGGGAGCTGGAAGCACCGACAGCTTTCAAGCAGCTAAAGCAACTCGCGCCGCAATTGTCCACTTCCGGAAGCTGACCGTTGCAGCGCGTGCAAAAGCGACTTAAAAGACCGCCCGGCGGAACTTCCACTGCCAAGTTGCAATGAGGGCAGGCGATTTCTTTTATCAGGCTAACTTTGATTTCGGACATATTCGCTCTCAAACATATTCGACTTCAATCGCTTCGGCAAGCGCTCGCCCAATGGCGATTTCGAGATGATTGCGCACAATAATGACAGGACCGCCCTTGATGCTTTTCTCTACAGTCAGCTCGGCCCCTTCGCAGATGCCAAAACGCAGAGCCTGCATAGTTATTTCCTCTCCTAACGTTTTTACAACCAGGAGCTTTCGGCCTTGCTTGGCCTCAGAAAGAGTCATCGTGTCCGCCGCCAAGTCGAAATCCGCCTACGCCTTGTCGCCCGAGCCGTCCTTAAGACGCCGTCCGGCTCTCAATCTCTCTCTTTCCGACTGCATCCTGGAAGGCATTTGCCCGGATTTCTTCTGAGTTTCCTTGCAGGTGGGACAAAGCCCAAAAATCTTGAACTGCGCATCGATGACTTCGAAATTATGGCGAGCACCAATCTTTTGACCGGCTTCCTCGAGGAAATGATCTTCGAATTCTATGGTCACATTGCAGCCGATGCAAATGATGTGTTGGTGCGGAAGCGTGTCCTGTTTCAGCTCGTAGTGCTTGTGCCCTTCGGCAAAATCGAGTTCTCTCAAAAGTCCCAGAGACGACAACAGTTTGAGAGTGCGATAAGCAGTCGCCAGGCTAACGTTCGAGCCTTTCTCCAGAAGCAGCATGTGCAGTTCTTCGGCAGAAAGATGATGTCCGTGCGCCTGCTCTCTAAAAATTTGCAGAATAGTCTCGCGCTGCGTCGTGATGCGATGACCACGCTTGCGCAGGCTTTCAAAAACCGGATCGGCCGGACCTGATTGTTTGGCTTCTTCGCTCACAATTGGCAAGAATAACACTCTTGGCGGAAGTTAAGAAGTGGGTGTTACAGCTATTTTCAAGCCAGGGCTCGATGCGCTTTCAGCATCGGCTGCAAAAATTGTCCTGTATACGAGCCTTTCACCTGCGCAACCGTCTCGGGCGTACCCTCGGCAATCACCGTTCCACCATACTCTCCGCCTTCCGGTCCAAGATCAATCAACCAGTCAGCCTGCTTGATGACGTCAAGATTGTGCTCGATGATAAGCACGGTATTGCCGCCATCCACTAACCTGTTCAAGACCTGCAGAAGTTTGTCAACATCAGCAAAGGAAAGACCGGTAGTCGGCTCGTCCAGAATATAGAGCGTGCGTCCGGTCGAGCGTTTGGAAAGCTGCTCTGCCAGTTTTACTCTTTGAGCTTCGCCTCCCGACAGCGTAGTGGCGGGCTGACCGAGTTTGATGTAATCCAGACCGACATCCATCATCGTCGTCAACTTCGATACTGCCTTTGGAATATTGGCGAAAAATTCCAGCGCTTCCTCGACCGTCATTTCCAGAACGTCCGCAATCGAGCGCGATTTGAACTTCACCTCGAGAGTTTCGCGATTGTAGCGAGCCCCCTTGCAAACATCGCAAGTGACGAAAACGGACGGAAGGAAATTCATTTCGATCTCGTTCATCCCCTCTCCGCCGCAGGCTTCGCAACGTCCGCCTTTGACGTTGAAGGAGAAGCGTCCGGGCAGATAACCTCTGGCTTTCGCTTCGTTGGTCATGGAGAAAACTTCGCGAATAACATCGAATAGACCGGTGTAAGTGGCCGGATTGGAACGCGGCGTGCGCCCGATTGGAGACTGATCGATATCGATGACTTTATCAATCGGCTCCAGCCCGTCTATTTTGGTGATGCCCGGCGGCTTGGCGACTGTGCCGTGCAGGAAATGACGCATGTATTCATAGAGCAAATCATTGACGAGAGTCGACTTGCCCGATCCGCTGACGCCCGTGACTACAACGAATTTGCCCAGCGGCACATCGACATTTATACCTTTGAGATTATTTTGACGAGCACCGACAATCTTCATCGAATGCCCATTGCCGTCGCGGCGTTTGCGCGGCACTTCGATTCGTTTGCGCCCGGACAAATAAGCTCCCGTCTTGGATGTTTCTGCACTGCAAATCGCATCCATGTCGCCCTCTGCTACGAGATATCCGCCATGCACTCCGGCACCAGGGCCGATATCGATAATCCAGTCGGCCTGGCGAATAGTATCTTCGTCATGCTCGACCACAAGCAGAGTGTTGCCCAGATCGCGCAAATGTTTGAGCGTGGCGATGAGCCGATTATTGTCTCTTTGATGCAAACCCACGGACGGTTCATCAAGAACATAGAGAACGCCGGAAAGACCGGAGCCAATTTGAGTAGCCAGCCTGATACGCTGAGCTTCGCCACCGGAAAGAGTGTTGGCCTGCCTTTCCAGAGTCAGATAGTCGAGACCGACATCGGATAGAAAACGCAGGCGCGAGCCGATCTCAATGAGAACCTGATGGGAAATGGTGCGGTTGCGGTCCGACAATTTCTCCGGCAATTCGCTGAAAAATTGAATCGCCTTCGCCACCGACAAACGGCAGACAGTGGCGATGGAGAGTCCACCGACTTTGACCGACAAACTTTCCTTGCGCAAACGAGCACCATCGCATTTGGTGCACGGCAATTGCGTCATGTAATTCTCGATTTCCTGCCGGACCCTGTCGGATTGAGACTCTTCATGACGGCGCTTGAGATTGTTGATGATGCCTTCGAAAGGCTTCTTGTACTCCCACATCTCGCGCGCATCATAAGACTCGTGTCGCAACTTGATACGCTCTTCGCCGGTTCCGTAGAGAATAATTTCCTGGTGCGCTTTTGACAATTCCGAAAAAGGCACGGTCATCGAGAATTTGAAGTGCTTAGCGACGGACTCCAGAATCTGCTCGTAATACGGATTACTGGTTTTCGCCCAGGGATAAACAGCACCTTCGCGCAATGACTTTTTGGGATCGGGAACGACCAGACGAGGATTGACCTCGAATGTCGAGCCCAAACCATGGCAATCGGGACAGGCTCCGTATGGGCTGTTGAAAGAGAATATGCGCGGTGAAATTTCCTGGAAGCTGACATTGCAATTGGCACAAGCCAGTTTTTCGGAAAAGAGCAGTTGTTTGTCGCCCATATCGACAAGCGCAATCGACTTGCCCCATTTGAGCGCAAGAGACAGAGAATCAGCCAGTCTTGACTGAATTGTAGGTCTGACGACCAGACGGTCGATCACTAATTCGATCGAATGTTTTTTGTTTTTATCCAGCTTGATCTCGTCTTCAAGCTGAAGTGTTTCGCCGTCGATGCGAATGCGCACGAATCCTTCTTTGCGCAGATCATCGAAAAGCGACTGATACTCACCTTTTCTGCCGCTGACCAGAGGCGCCAGAATTTGAATCTTCGTGCCCTCAGGCAAAGCCAAAACTTGATCGACAATTTGATCAATTGTTTGCGGATTGATCAAACTGTCGCATTCAGGACAATGCGGAATGCCTGTGCGGGCATACAAAAGACGCATGTAGTCATAAATTTCAGTGACTGTGCCGACAGTGGAGCGCGGGTTGTGGCTGGTCGATTTTTGATCGATGGATATCGCCGGCGACAAACCTTCTATAGCATCGACATCAGGCTTGTCCAGTTGACCGAGAAACTGACGCGCATATGCCGACAACGACTCAACGTAACGTCTTTGCCCTTCGGCAAATATGGTGTCGAACGCCAGCGAAGATTTGCCGGAACCGCTCACCCCGGTCACAACGACGAGCTTGTTTTTCGGTATGTCTATGCCGATATTCTTGAGGTTGTGCTGCCTGGCGCCGCGAACCGTAATCTTGTCGCTCATATCGACTTTGCTTTTTTGACCAATTTGAATCCTGCCGTCAGTGAATGTAGCGCCTTCACTGTATATACTGCAAGTTAGGTTTTTAACTTTCAAATCGGCATTTTCTTCGCCCTTGCCGCCTTTGCCGGATTTGTCGGCACGGGTGCCGTTTTTGCCTTTAGTATCCTTTTTGTTTTTCGCCTTTTTCGCTGGTTTGTTCGCCGGCTTGTTCTCCAGCTTTCCGTTTGTTGCCATGATTCCTCGGATTTTAGATATATCCTGCATCACGCACGCCCACGTTCGGCGCGCGACAATGTCTTAATCGCGTTATTCAGATAAGAATGATAGCCGGTATTTCCGGCAGTCGCCATTGCATCGCACAGTGGGCGTTACAAGCCTTTGACGCTCGCAAACTAGCGCTTGGAGCCTTCGGCGCCTTTCTCTCCGGTTTGCTTGAGATCGCCTTTGATGTCGGTCTTGAGGTCGCTTTCGTCGACTTTAACAACCGGAAGAGTGGAATTGGTGCCATTCACAGTCGAGTAGTAACGCAGCGCCATAGTAACCACGCCGAAAGAAAGTCCAAGAAAGAGAGCAATCAGAAGAGACTTTACGACAAGTCCTGTAAACGTCGGCTTTTCTTCATAGCGAATTCGCGAATAGCGCGAGCCGCTCACGCGCGGATCGCCGGTTCCATAAGCACGAGCGCGAGTGTGAGAGGTGCGCATCGAATCGCGAGTATACTCTCGGCTTATCTCTACCGATTCCTTGCGGAGCGATGCCGGCATGTTGTCCTGAGAGCGGCGCGCCGAGCGCATGTCCTGATTTCTCATATGTTCAGGATCGAAACTTTGCCATTCGCCCGAAGTCTGCGCTGCGGCAGGCGGCATATTGGGCGCAGCGGCATTGGGCGCCGGAGCATGCGGCTGAAACGGCTGATTGGTCTGATAGTCCTGCATCGTCACTTCAGCGAAATCTCTTGCCTTAGGCATGGTTTTCGGCTTGACGGAAGGCTCAAAAGAGGGCTGCTTGGGCGGTGCAGGGGGCGGCTGTTTAGGCGGCGACGGCGCCGGCTGCGCCTTTTTCTTTTGCACCTCGACTGATTTGTGCAGATCGTCGAGCATCTCTTCTACACGCTGGTAGCGCTTATTGGGCTCTTTCTCCAGAGAGCGCATGATCAGCCGCTCGAGCTTTTCCGGAATCTTCACATTGGGATTCATCTGAGAGGGCGGCTTGGCAGGCTCACCAATCTGCTTGGACATCGTCTCCACATAATTCTTTCCGAAGAAAGGCACCTCGCCGGTAAGCGCTTCGTACATGACGATACCCAGCGAATAGATGTCGGCGCGCTGGTCCAATTGCCCGCCCATGCACTGCTCGGGACTCATGTAGATTGGGCTGCCCCAGACCTCTCCCATACGCGTGAGCTTTTGCGCTTCTTCTTCAAATTTGGCGATACCAAAGTCGACCACCTTCACGAAGTCGCTTTGCTGGCGGGTTTTGAGCAGCATGATATTGCCCGGTTTTAAATCTCTGTGCACGAGCCCTGTTTTGTGCGCATGCGCCACAGCAGCAAGAACCTGCATGAATATTGTCTGGACACGTTCATAACTGATCAGCTTTTCTCTTTTCAAAACATCATTGAGACTGTCGCCGGTAAGGAAGTCCATGATGAAAAACGGCTGTTTCTTGCTCGTTTTGCCATAGTCATGTATGCGGACTATGTTGGGGTGATTGAGATAGGTAAGAGTCTCCGCTTCTCTTTGAAAACGTTTTACCGTCAGTTCATCGCTGGCGGCCTGCATACGCAAGGTTTTGACGGCATAGATTTTGTGACTTTCCAGATGTTTGGCGGCATAGACGACGCTCATTCCGCCGGTGCCCAGAGTGCGCAACACGTAATACTTGCCGATGCCTGATATCCACTGACCGACCAACATGTCGCGGAAATTGGAAGGAATTTTGATTTGAAAGAAACCCGGCCGGACCTGGGCGCGAACGCCGGGTTCAACCCCTAAAGCTCTCCCATATCTGCGCACTCTGCCTGGCATCATATGTGGTGGCACCGACTGCTTTCAAACGGCATCAAGGGGCGATCGCATTGATCAAGATCTGGACAAATCCGAGTAAAACACCGATGGCTGCGCCGAAATATTCAAGAGCGACCAATTCTTTGGCGCAAATCCGCTTAACTAGGGTTTCCATCTGTTCTGAAGTGAATCGCTCGATTTTATCGGCTATCAAATGTTTCATTCCCAGCTTTGGAATTAAATTCCCAAGCAGGACTCTCAGTTCGCGTTGCAAATAGGAATAAGCGAACGTGGAGACGCTCTTTTTAGCGCGCTCCAGCCACTTCTCAGGTATCGACTCGGGATTGAATCTTATGATTGCCGAACGCACCGTGCTCATGGCTGCGCCCTCTCCCACCTTGACAGCTTCCATTATGGAATCGCGGTTATGCAGCAGGAAATTCTCGACAAAACTGACGACGTTTGCCTTCAGTCGAGCAATGTTCTGCAACGGCATGGAGCGCAGATCGAAGTTGGCAATCTGAATAGCCATCTGATCGCGAATGCCGAAACGCTTGATCAGATCGCCTATAACGCGCGTGCTTTCCTCCGGCTCCTTCTCCATAAAGTTGCGCCATTCATAGCAAAATCGCTTGACGCCGATGATTCGCGCCAGCAATTTGTAAGGGCCGCCGGCATGGGCTTGAATCGATTCATCTAAAGCATTGATGTTCTGCGGCGAAAGCAATGTAATGAGATGAGTGCGCACTTTTTCAGGCGTAATGAAAGCTTCCATGATGCGCGATGAAATCTCGGTCGCTTGCTCGAGAGAGATGCGCATGGGCAGGATCATATGATCGAAAATTTTCTCGACGATAGTCTGGACGTTTCTGTCGCGCCCTTTCTCCAGCCCTTCGATCGATGAGTCGACAAGATGCTGCAACACGGCCGGGCTCAGTTCGGAAATCTCGGACGCCAGCCTGTGCAGCTTGGATGTTTCGCGGAACTCTCTCAAAATCGAATCGATAACTGCATCGGCAGCAAGAATGAGATTCTCTTCGGTGACCAGGGTCTCCACTCTTTGCGAAATATCTGCAGGCGTCAATAGTGTGTCTGTAACCGTGCCCGCCACCGACTCGGCCAGCTTGTTCTTGCGCTTTGGAAAAATGCCCGGGGTGAGCGGCATGGCAATTTTCGTGCCCGGCCAGTACCAGGTTTCATATGGGTGGAAAAGAGCAGCTACTGCCATTCGCGTGGCAATCCAACCATGAAGACCATAAAGCACCGGCGGTGCCACGACTTTCCACATGAAAGCATTGGGCGTGCCGCTTAGCCGCTCGATATACGGTTGTATTGCTTGGAGCCAGTCCATAGGAATTCAGTTGGATACCGGTGGGGATGCCGCTTCGAAATCGATACGGGGGCTGCAAAGCACCTGAATTTCGAGTACAAAAGCAAGTTTACTAGCATCGACAAGGTTATAGCGATTTATACCTGGCAAATCCGAATCTGGGTGGCTATTACACGCACCGGTCGCCAATCGGATAGCGGAAAACAGCTTTTGCCGCCGAGCGCGCGCCTATAATGAGCACTTCACAAGACTTAAGCTGACAGTCTTTGGGAATCTTGAACCAAGGTAAAAAGGAAATTGCGCATATACAAATGAAATCTTTTCGCAATTCAAAAAGCAAACATCTTATATACGCTTTCGCTACTGCCGGCTTACTATCGGCGTTCTTAGGTTCAAACACCACGCCTGCGGGCGCCCTGCCCTCGTTGTCCAAAACGCCGCTTTTCGGCAGCAAGGCGAAACCCCTCGATGCGGATAAATTGCTTGAGAAGGGCCGCCAGTTGTTCAATGCCGGACAGTACAATCCGGCATCGGAAGAATTTCGCCAGATTGTCGAGAAAAATCCGCAGTCGGGTGTTTGCCATTTCGAATATGCACGCGCGCTTGCCCGGCTGGGCAATGAAGACAAGGCGGTGAGCGAGTTTCTCGAAGCGCTCAATCACGATGCGACGCTTATGGATGCACGCAAAGAGATGGCTGTCGTCTTCATGAAGCGCGGCAGTTTTGACGAAGCCGGCGGTCAGCTCAAGCAAGTTGTCGACGCTTATCCTGAGGACATGGTCTCGCGCGGCAATCTGGCCATTTGCATGCAGAACGTCGGACTGCTGGATCAAGCCATTGAGCAGTTGCGCATCGTCAATGCAAAAAATCCGAACTCCGTGGAAGCGCTTTATAACTTGGGAATAGCTCTCAGACAAAAGGGCTTGATTGATGAGGCGAAAGAAAAGTTTGCCCATATTTTGCTTTTGAAACCCAGGCCTGATGAGTCAAAACTCTCTTTCACATACCTGGAGCTGGGACGCTGTCTGTTGCAAAAAAATGACAAAAACGCCACAAACAACGCAAGCGATATAAGATCGGCAGTCGGACTCGAGAAACTGGCGATTAAATACTTACCTTCGAATCACTGGGCTTACTTAGCTCTTGGTGAGGCGCTGGAGAAGGAAGGCAAAGAAACCGAAGCGCTGGAAGCCTTCCGGCAAGCAATTCAAATCAACCCCAAGGCTCCCGAATCGAGAGCCGCGCTGACAAGGCTCCTGAATGGAAAGGCAGCCGCACAAAAACAAAAGCTGACTGTGAGGTAGTAGAACCAAATGAGATACCGTCAATTACTGACCATGCTGGCACTTTCCGCCTTTGCATATCAAGGTGCCGTCCCACAATCGGCTCAGGCTGCCGCTCAGGATGAGGAAGACATCAAGAATGCCGTATTCCGCTATGAAGCGGCAATCGAGCAAAATCCGAAAAATCAGAAGAACCGCATCAAGCTTGGCAGAGCTTATTTGATGCAAGGCGAAATGAAAAAGGCCGAAGAACAATTCAAAGAAGCAATCAAGCTTTCACCCAACGAATCCGAAGCGCACTTTGGATTGGCCCGAGTATTGATGAGAGAAGGCAACATGCAGCAAGCGGCTGACTCGATGAGAGACGCAGCCAAACACGATCCCAACAATCCCGATGTGCATCACCGACTGGGACAGCTTTTGCTGAGAACGGACAAGCCGGACGAAGCGATTGCTTCTTTCAAACAAGCAATCAAGCTCAACGCCGATCACGCAGGCGCACACCGAGATCTTGGTGCAGCGCTGGGAACCAGAGGCGACATCGATGCCCAGATCGAAGAGGAGAAAAAGGCTGTGGCACTGACTCCTGATGATCCGGATGCCAATTTTTACCTGGGCAGCGCCTATGCGATGTCAGGCAATTCGAAGGATGCAACGAAGTATTTGCAACGATGTGTTGAGCTGGACAAAAAAAATTCAGAAGCACACAGGATGCTTGCCGGCGTTCTCGCCTCCGACCATCGTTTCGCCGAGGCAGTGAAGTCTGCACAAACCGCAGTAGACCTGGCGCCCGACAACAAGGCTTGCAAGGACACATTGCAAAAGATAAAGACTGCAGAAGCTAAATCTAAGTAGATCTTGTCTCTTTTATAAACATATAAGAACCGCCAAAATGCGAGTTTTGGGGGAGTAAAGCGCTCCCACAGTCAAGGTACTGGCAACCGTTTTACTGACTACAGGCTGCGGCTATTGCCTTGGATAAGGTTAACTACATAAGCGCTGCACATTATTGCAAATAGCCAGAATACACCTTACGATAGCCTAGTCGAAAGCCTATCGACTGGGCCTCTGGAGCGCAGTTCCCTCGTGAACGGCACAACCTGTCCTGCTTCTAGTCCAGATTCTACTAAGGTATTTCAACTGTATATATTCCATGAGGGCTACGCGTCGTGCTTGAGCGTAACGAGAAAAACGATAAGGCAAAGTTGGAAATCAAAGCCAACATCAAGGTTGTAGGTGTCGGCGGGGCCGGCTCCAATGCTGTCAACCGTATGATCCAAGCGGGTCTTAACGGGGTTGAATTCTGGGCTTGCAATACAGATGCCCAGGCGCTCGATCTTTCAGCAGCGAAAAATCGCTTGCAGATCGGCGCAAAATTGACTCGAGGACTGGGAGCCGGCGGCAATCCGACCATCGGCACCAAAGGCGCTGAAGAAAGCCGCGAAGACATCGCAGCCGCTCTTCAAGGCGCAGACATGGTTTTCATCGCCGCCGGTATGGGCGGTGGCACCGGGACCGGTGCAGCACCGATCGTTGCTGAAGTAGCAAGAGAAATCGGCGCTTTGACGGTAGGCGTGGTTTCCAGACCTTTCCTTTTCGAAGGCAAGCGCCGCATGAACCAAGCCGAACACGGCATTCAAGAAATCAAATCACGCGTCGACACGCTGATCGTCATTCCCAACCAGCGTTTGCTTGAAGTTGTCGATCACCGCGCCTCCATGCAAGAAGCCTTCGTCGAAGCAGACAAAGTGCTGATGCAAGGTGTGCAAGGCATCTCCGACATCATCACCGTGCCTGGTTTGATCAACGTCGACTTTGCAGACGTCAAAGCCATCATGGCTACGGCAGGCTCCGCCTTGATGGGCGTAGGCCGCGCCACCGGTGAAGGCAGAGCAGTGGAAGCAGCTCGCAATGCCATCAACAGCCCCTTGCTCGAGTGCACCATCGACGGTGCCTCCGGAGTGATCTTCTCGGTCACCGGCGGTCCCGACCTGACACTGCACGAAGTTCAAGAAGCAGCCAATGTCATCTATTCTGCAGTTTCCGATGATGCCAATATCATTTTCGGAGCTGTTCTGGACGACAGACTGCACGGCGAAGTTCTGATCACCGTCATCGCCACCGGCTTTGACATGGTTCAGCAAAATCAGCCTCCACGCCAACCGGCAATGTCAGCTCCTCAGCCGCGTCAGCAGCACCATGAGGTAAGACAACAGCCGACTCAGCAAAAAATTGCCAGCGACATCCTTGACATACCCGAGTTCTTGAAGTCTCGCGGTCCCAACAAATAAGTCGCATCATCGGCAGAAAAGCTTAAAGACCGGGCTCATGTCCGGTCTTTTTCTTTGCTGTCTTGATTGCATGCGATAATCACTGCCTGATAACTGAGTCTGTCAGGAAACACCTCTACATGGATACGCTCATGATCAAAGTAGACGAAGGAACCATGCCCGTACACACGGACAATGGAAAAATCATCTTGATCGATCAGCGCAAATTGCCGGATGCAATCGAATATTTCGATGCCACCGACATCGATCAAATGTGTTTCGCCATTGTTGACATGGTAGTGCGTGGTGCACCGTCGATCGGGGTTGCCGCCGCGCTTTCCATGGCCGCGCATTTGCAAAAACTCGCCGGACAACAAGACTCAGCCCTTACGGTCAGGCAATTCGATGAAGCGAAGTCCAAACTGGACGCCACCCGACCTACGGCGGTCAATTTGCGATGGGCGACTTCTAAAGTGCACATGTTTGCCTGTTTTCTGTTGAATGAAAAAGTCGACAACAGCGAATTCGGCAAGAGAATTTTCGAATTTGCAGAACATATGCTGCAAGACCACCTGGATAGAAACAGAAAGCTCAGCGATTTTGGCTTGAGTGTCGTGCCGCAATCCGCGCGCATTATTACTCACTGCAATGCCGGATCGCTGGCAGCATGCGGCTGGGGCACAGCCCTTGGAGTAATAAGATCGGCGCACGCCAAAGGATTGAAGCCGAGTGTTTTTGTCGACGAGACAAGACCTCGCAATCAAGGCTCCAAGCTCACCATGTGGGAACTTACTCAAGATGGCGTTCCGGCTACGCTGATATGCGACAACATGTCCGGCTACTTAATGCAGAAGGGCGACGTCGACATGGTCATAACAGGCGCAGACAGAATCGCCGCCAATGGCGATTCTGCCAATAAAATCGGAACATATCCGCTGGCCGTTCTGGCCAATCATCACGCCATTCCGTTCTACATTGCAGCACCGCTTTCCACATTCGATCCGCTGATTGAAAGCGGTGAGGAAATTCCCATCGAGTTCCGCAACAAAGAAGAAGTGCTCAGCCTCGATGGGCGCACCTTGACCGTCAATGGAGCAGAAGCTCTCAACCCCGCATTTGATGTAACGCCCAATCAATTGATAAAGGGCATCATCACTGAAGAAGGCGTGTTGAGACCACCCTACAAAGAATCAATCGCCGCGGCGCTGAAAAGAAACAGCGAAAAGGCAACAAAGATCTAGGCTTCGAAATAACGGCCTTGCGGTTTGCTCTGTCTATTCGCTTGAGCAAGCAAAATCGCTTTGGTCAAATCAGTGGAATCTTCAGGTACGGAAACTATGCCGAACGAAAATTTGAGCGGCGCTTCCGGCTCTTGCGGCTCGGTTGGCGGCTCGCCTTCTTCTTCCTCCGCTGGTAACGCGGATAGGGTCCTCATCATGTTCAAACAGAGGCTCAGAGCCTTGTCTGCATTACTAAAAGGAAGGATCATACCGAATTCGAGAGTCTGGAAATGCCCGACCAGGTCCAGATCGCCTTTGACCTGATTGAATGCTTTGACGACCCTGCGCAGATGACGTCCTTGAGGAAGCAGTCCGTTTTGTTTTACGTCAAAAATTACCACAGAGTAACCTGTGCGGGTGCGTGAGCTGCGCTTGTGCTCTCGCTGCGCGAAAAACAAGAACAAAGGATAGCTGAGCATGTCTGTTTCGGGACGCAGAATTTCATGGTATGCATTTTCGATGATCGAAAAATCGATCGCTCCAGTGCTTTGAAAAGTCGGCTGGCTGGAGCGCCCCTGCGCCGCCACGATATTTTGCATGGTCATATTGAACAGCGCAGGAAGCCATATGCTCATCGGCATGGGCACGCGCACGAGAAAATCGTGCATGCACTCGCCCGGCTTGAGCTGGCTGTAAATCACCTTTTGCGCGCCGAGATCGGCAGGTATACCGCCGGCTTTGACCAGACCTTCGAATTCTTGCTCACTTAAATTCGCCTTGGTTTTGAAAAGCGGCGCATTTTCATCGAAACCGCGGTTTTCCAACTCTTGCTTTTGGTCGCGCAGAGCAGCCGCCTCAACCAGCAGCGCGTCCATTCGTTTGCTGACCGTGCGCTCCTTTGCCTGAATCTTGGAGGCAAAAGCGAATTTGCCCTTCTTCCACATGAGTGACTCGAGGACCACGTCATAGCCTTTCTGGGCGCTTGCCCCCTCGACCAGCAAAGCATCTTCCTTTGTGGCATGAACGGGGGTGCCGTCTTCGAAGAAAACTTCAATCTGGCGCATTCCCTCGACAATTTCCAGGCGCCCGGTCATTTTGCATATTGAAACCGACTGCAAAACGCCGAACAAATCAATATCTTCAAGCTCCCCGGACAGATTGACCCCGAAAGTGGCGTAAGTGCCGCTGGCAGCATTGCCCGTATCTGCCATCCCGCCTCCGTTTCCACCGCCGGGCGGGGGGATTACAGGCTGCAAAAAGCCGCCGGGAGGCAATTCTTGAGTGGTCATCAACTGCGCGCCCACCGCCGGCTGAGCGGGCAGATTCGCCGAAGAGGTAGCGTTCTTGGACGTTTCCAGATGAATCATGCTGAGAAGGACAGCCAGATCGGTAGTTCTATGCGACCAGAGCGGCGGCAGATGTGAGTTCTCAACATCAATCAGGGTCCACTCGACATAACTGACCCTGTTCATGCCCGACGGATCCGGCGGCGTAATTGCGGTCAAGAGATAACCCTTGCCCGTTCCAAAAGGTAATTCGACCGGCCGGCCCAGATTTTGGCGAGCCAAATTGAGGACCTTGTCCAGGTCAATTTCAGTCGGATTGACAACAGACGCGACCTTTAAAGGCGTCCAGGATGACTTGTTCAATATGTCAATACCAAACGGCGACAAACCTAGTACTTTGTACCACTGACGCCTGCGCTTATGACCTTAAAAGAGAGAATTCAGTAAATTCTTCTTCCCTTTAATACTGGAGTTACTTGGCCAGGACTTTTTCTCTGCGCCCTTCCAAAATTCGCAAGAAGGAACGAGTGGAAATTTCCTCGAGGGTCAATCCGGTCGCTTTGACTTCTTCTTGTGAAACTGCACCGCAATTGATGGCACGCAAGAAGTAGTTGAGCAACCCTTGCCCTGTGGCCGCATCGTCAAACACGTCACCGACAAGAGTGGCTTGGGCAGCCTTTTCTATGAAAGCGCGCAAACGAATGGAAGCAGGCTCGAGACCTTCCAAAAAGAACGAATAACAGGCGGCGTATCGCACCGGCAATTGTGCAGGATGCAAATCCCAGCCTTGATAATAAGCGTGTTTCAAAGAATGGCGCACATGGTCGAATCCAAGCTTCCAAGCACGATGAACCGTTTCGATATTTTCTTGTCTCAAGGCCTTGCTTAAGTTGCCGTCTTCATCGGGTCGATTGGGCCCCACCGGCATCACGTTGGTGGCACCATCGGACAGCCAAATTCCTGTGCCTGAAAGGGAAACGCGCATCATTTCTCGGGCGAAATCACAGGATGGATGATCCATCGATTGATAAGCGGCGGTGATATTGGACGAAGCCGTGTAATCGTAAACCCCGAAGTGACAGCCTACACAACGTCCTTCGGCAGCCCGGACGAACTCGGGCAATGAGCATTGACCTCTGGAATTAATAATGGACTGTGGTGTTTCGACCATCAATTCAATCTTCAAGGTGCCTTCCGGCAAATTGAGTTTTTTCTCCATCAAGGAAAGCAAATTGATCATTGCCGTCACTTGCTCGGTAATAGTCACCTTGGGCAGAGTAATGACGAAATTGTCAGGCAGTTTGCCGCCGCTCTCGCCCAGCAGTGTCGTGACGAAAATATCGAGCGTGCGCGCACTTCTGTCGCGCAACTCTTCGGTAAACGGCTTGATGCGAATGCCGATAAAAGGCGAAAGTGTACCGTCCTTCATGCCTTTGGCTACTTCTTTGGCGGCCAGCTCGGTGTGCATGTCTTCTTCCGCATCCGGTCTGTTGCCGTAACCGTCTTCAAAGTCGATGCGGAAATCTTCCACCGCTTCGCGCTCCAATTTCTCGCGCACTCGTTTGTAAACGGTAAAAGCAAGCCAGGCAGGATGTTTTTCTTTGCGAACACTGTCGGGATTTTCTTCCAGCAGAGGTTCCAGCTTGGCAATTTTAGCTTTGTCCTCGGGCAGTTCGTCCGAGCCGCTCAACTGCAAGGCGCGTGCAAACGTGACGAAGTCGGGCGCGTATTCATCTAATGACCGCAATGCCAATACACCCAGCTTCTTTGCGGAGTCGGATTTGAAAAGATGGGCGCCACCATATACGGTGTGAACAGCCTGGCGCGCTCCGGAATCTCCGGGGTAATGCGTATTGAATTCTCTGTTTGCAATTGCCAGCTTGCTGAAGACTTCACCGAGATTTCCCGCATTAAGGGAAGTTTTCATGTCCTTTCTCCTTTTGCCTCAAATAGTTTGCTAACTGCCTCTGTACGTCGAATAGCCGAATGGACTGAGCAAGAGCGGCACATGGTAGTGCTGTGCCGCATCATGAATTTCAAAGATAATCGGCACTTGTGGGTAAAACGCCTGCAGTCCCAATCCTTGAAAGTATTTGTGAGTTTCAAAAGTGAGCTTGTAAATGCCGGGCTCGAGCTTCATTCCATCCTTCCACAAATCAGGAGCGCGACCGTCCGAATTTGTCTGCGCTCTGGAAATTTCAACCCAACTGTCTTTATCGTTCCGCTCCAATACTATGGTCACGTCTGCCGCCGGTTTTCCCTTGGAAGCATCAAGTACATGGGAAGTGATTTTGCTCATGACAGTAATTTTTCCAGTCTCAGTTTTGTGATTTTCGCCTGTTCGCCTGCCGCCACATTCAGCTCTTTCTGATTGTCATTCGGTAATCTCGATTTTAAGATCTCCAGCATTTCTCCTGCGCTTTTGCCGGTCGCGCAAACGATAAAGATGTAGCCGAACTTCTCGAAATATTCGTCGTTCAGCGATGCCAATTCGTAGAGCACATCATCGGCAGCCTGATGCACGCCTTTCTGCTCGTTTTCGCACCAGTTGGCAGTGGATGCGAACTTGGCTCTGAGCGAGCCGACATCACCGATTCTCGGGTGATGAGAAAAAGCTTCCAGCCAGTCGCCAGGTGACAGTTTAAACCAAATGTCATCGGCAAAGCGAAACAATTCATCTCGAGAGCGAAAAGGCCTCTGCGCCATCATCTTTTCTACCCAGACTGCAGATCCGCAGCAGCGCTCGAGTTCTTCTTTTGCAGCGCCGTCTGAAACGGTGTTGATCTTATCGAGTTTCACATTGCCATTGACCGACATTTTGCTCACCGCTTATTTGAAGCTGCCGTCTTGGAAGTCTCCAGGCGTCCACTGAGAATCTTCCGTCCATGCCCTTCTTTGACGAAGGCGCCGTCGTCGTAGACCTTCTTTCCTCTCACATAAGTTCGCTTCACAACTCCCTTGAACTGCCGTCCTTCATGAGGCGTTTCTTTGTGCCGATGATGCACGTTCTTCTTCTCGACGGTGAAAGTCGCTTGCGGGTCGAGAAAGACGATATCAGCATCGAAGCCCGGCGCGATTCTGCCCTTTGTCCCGTAAAGACCGGCGAATTTAGCGGTTTTCTCAGACATCCATGTGACGACGTCTTGCAAGCTGTGCCCTTTCTTTTCAGCAAAAGTCCAGACGGAAGGCAGGCCAAACTGCAAAGAAGCAATGCCGCCCCAGGCTTTGTCGAAATCGCCTTCTTTCATCAGTTTCAATTCCGGTGTGCAGGGAGAATGATCGGAAACGACAAAATCAATCGTTCCTTCTTTCAATGCCTGCCAGAGCAAATCCGCATTATCCCTTTCCCTTATCGGCGGTGCGCATTTAAAACGAGTGTCGCCATCCGGAATCTCCTCTGCGGCAAAAGTCAAATAATGGGGGCATGTTTCAGCCGAAAACGGCAGATTGCGCGCTTTTGCATCTTTGACAATTGACAGGGCATCGGACGAGGAGAGATGCACGATATGCACCCGGCAATTGAATTCTTCACAAAGCAATGACACGAGCTTTACCGCATCGTTTTCCCATTGGCGCGGGCGCGAATGAAGAAATGCGGAATACGAACGCGGATCTTTTTTCAATGGCTCTGCCGGATCGGGATGAATTTCTCCACAGTCCATCTCGGCATGAACAAGCAGCGGGACATTTAAACGCGCCAGGACAGGCATCGCATTGCGCAAATCAAATTCGGTGGCGTTGGGGAAATCATCGATGCCGGAGTGAATGAGAAAGCACTTGAAGCCTACCACTCCGTGTGCCACCATTTTTTCCAGCTCATCATGATTGCCGGGAACGACGCCGCCCCAGAAGGCACAGTCAACGTTGAGCAATCCTTCTATCGCTTCGAGCTTGGTCTTGAGCGCGGCAAGAGTGGTTGTCACCGGAATGCAATTGAGAGGCATGTCGACAATAGTCGTCACTCCACCGGCTGCAGCAGCTTTCGTGGCGGTTACGAAACCTTCCCATTCGGTTCTGCCCGGCTCATTGACGTGAACATGGCAGTCGACAAGCCCGGGAATCACACTCAGATCGCCGGCGTCATCAACAGGTATTCCCTCAGGCACTGCGCTTATCGGGACGATTTCTTTGATGATGCCGTCTTGAATGAGTATGGCGGCTTCCTTGAAACCCTCGTCCGTCAGGACCCGGCGTCCGACGATTGCCGAGTCGAATACTCCAGCGCTACTGCCCATGGGCAACACCTCTTACAATGCCGATATGCACAGAGGATATACTCTAGAGGCACAGCTTACTGCTTTCTTAACGAAAATAAAGGAGGCAAATGCCAATGCCGGCGCCATGCTTCGCCACTACATGCAGTGCGGAGCGCCGGCGGGCGAAACGGAGCGGATGAGATAAACTGGAAACTCGAGGGTAAAAGAGTGGATGCAGGAAGGTTTGAGGAGGTCGCTTCGTGTTAGTGAAACTATTGATTGTCGGACTTTTGGCATTTTTCCTCCTGGCTCAGGCAGCCGTTGCTGAGACAGCGACAAGTCAAACCAAAACCGGCAAGCCGTCCATGATCCCCGTTGCCGAGCCTGATAAGCCGGTTTCCTTCGATGTGAAAAATCTGCGCCGTCTGGACTTCAAAGTACAGGGAAAGAGTTGCGCTGTCTGTCTTATGGGCATCCAGAAGAAAGTCAAAGCCATGCCGGGCGTCATCAAAGTAGCTGTCATGCTAAAGAGACCTTATGGCGCCGTGGTTATCTATGATGCATCCAAGATCAATGCCGCAAAAATTCTCGAAAAGGCGAAAGCAGAGGACAAGGAAGTCAAAGTCGTTGAACCGACGGATTTTTCCATACCCAGAGTGCCGACGATCCTGATTCCTTTATATGGCATTCCAAAGTCGGCGACGAAAATAGCTGAGTCGCCGCAGAAGCAGTAGATAGAACTGTCGCTTAGAGCTGTCCTACGACAGGCTCGGTCATATCAGTCACGAAATTCATTCTGTCCGGTCCGCCAAAAGGAATCGGAACAGGGAATCTGCAGACGATCTCAGTGACGACGGTCACGGATGTGCCGGCGTTATATTGAACAGGTCTGAACAGTCTTTTGGAAGTGATGTAACCGGCGGCTGGAAATCTGTCCACGGCAGTTTGTGCGGCCGCCTGTGCTCTGCCTGCGCTGTCCGTTTCGGCAGCGGCTCTGGCAGCGCTTTTACACATCGAGTCATTAGCGGTCTGCGCTAACACCGCGGCTGCAACGTCAAAAAGAAAGAGCACAATCGGGATGATAATGAAGAGTCCGGCTGCGGTCTCGACAATACTCGTTCCTCGTTTTCTTCTCGATATCTTCATGGACTGCCACCCCTCCGTGGGTGAGTAATTGTGTCAGCGTCAATTAGTTAATGCCGTACTCTTCTTGCGGTCGCTCGGATCGATAGGAAAATTCGATTGGAGCGCCGATGCCGGGCACGCTTCCCAGGAATGGGATTTGCAAGAACGGTTGAATTTGGATGCGCGTCGAGACGATTGCGGTATCGATAGGATAGTTGTCGGTCGGATTGCGATCTTCGAATTGCGCATCCGAGAACGTTTCTCTGCCTTTGACGAATCTGGCCAGGGTGCTGGCTTCCCAGGCTACACGCGCACGAGCCAGAGAATCAGCCTTTCTAGCCGGCGGGACGCAAGCGACTTCGCGGCACTGAAGGTGATTGAGATACCAGCCGGCAGCATAAGCGATGCCGAGGTACAAAAGGTCAAGCATCGGCGGGACGATACACACAAGCAATATGAACAGAGCCGGAGCAAATTCTACAAACTCATGTCCGCTGGACTTCCGTCCTCTTGCACGGTATTTCATCGCGCTACTCCGTTCGGTCTCAAAGGGCGTCTGGGGAGATGTTCGTTATTAAAATAACGCCTCTTTCTCGTATGTACCCATACAGCCGGTTTTGAGGCAAAGTATTAGCAAAATATAATTGATCTTATTAGCGACAGCTCATACTTCAGCGGTTCAATTCACTCATGTTCAAGTGCGCCTTGCTCATCACTCGATTGGTTGCCAATCACCTGCGATATGCGTCGCATATAGGACACATCGCAGTCAACGCAAGCGCGCCCCCTCTGGCGACTTCGTGTTTTCCCCACGGGCAGCCGCATCCTGGCTTGACTTCCAATTATTAAAAGCGCATAATGAGACATCCTTAATCTTAGGGATGTTTCTAGTTTACCTTCCGCAATTGAAGGCGGTTTGGTACAAGCGTTGGCATAATCGCATGGTTTGATATCTTCTGATATCTATCAATCTCAATGCCTGAGCCGATTACGGCCGCAATTTTAGTAGATGACTTTTAGGTAAAACCACCGCGCAATCGACAAAAATCTGATCGGGGATTAGCAGCAATGACCATGAAACGTCGCAGGGGAGCAACTCTCGCACTAGTAGCAGCATTGACGCTGTTTATCATTGTGATAGGAGTGGGCTTCTTCTTCCTTGTCAAAATGCTCGGTGGCGGCAGAGAACTGCAGCACGCGGTCGACGCCGGCAACTTGAACGTCGCAAAGCAAAGTATGCGCCGTCCATTCTTGAGGATTTTCGGCAGCGGCACTCCCGATCTCAACGAGCCTTTCCACTCAATCGCCAAGAATAACTTCATGCAGGCTAAAGACCCTGCAGTAGGAGAGCTGGATCTTCTCACTTACAACCGCGCAGTCGGACAAGCACTTTTGGTTTCCGTCAATGCCGTCTCAGACGGTTACGGCTTCGAGCCCGCCAACCCAATCGGCATTGCCAATGCGAAAACATTGATCAACTGCCTTTCTGATCCGGACAACGGACTTGGTGTCACTCTTGCAGAAAAGCTGAAAAACGATGTTCAACAAGATCTCAACTTCAGCCAGGTTGCCTCGATTACGCCAATGAAAATGCTCAACCCCGGCGGCAGCAATGCCGCGCCGGAGAGCGGTCAAAAAGACATCGCCTACATGGCGCGCAATTTCGGCACCAACTTGACCATCGGTCAAATGGTTCTGCCTACTGAATATACAAACTTCATCGATCCCGGCTTCCTGGGCGGCAATACCGTCAATAAGAAGGGCAGCATCTACGTCAAAGGCTATTCGCTGATCAATATTCCAGGCATCACCAATAGTGCCTCGCATCCTCTTATGGGCGTGCCACTGCGCCCGCAAGAAAAGCCTCACCTGGTAGCCAACCCGGATTTCAAAGATAACATGGTTTCGCCCTTGCCTGGCGGCTCTCAGGTCGACACACGCGTGCCGCCCAACGCCTTCCATTCCGCCGGCACTTCTCATGAATTGAAAACCACGCAACGAACTCTAGCCAGATCATGTGCCATCGTCGGCAGTGTCGACATCAAAGGTGAATTTTCTGCTTCCATTCCTTGCGGTTACCTTGTAGTAGCCAACGGTTATGGACAAATTCCCAACGGACCTGTGAGTTTCGACGGCCCGGCATCGGGGATGACCGACCAGGCTTATGGCGGCGGTCCAAACGATATCTTCAGCGATTTGCTCATGTCTCCTGTATACGTGACACCAGGCGGAAATGCCATGGACACTAACCTGCAGGACATTCTTGCTATTCAGCAACACAAGCAGCAGCATCCGAACGATCCGATCCCGCAGCAGCTCGTCAATAACCTTGACGGACCTGCGCCCAAACAGCAAGCAGCAGACAGTATCCCTGCCACTGGCGACGTGTCGACCTGCACCAATATCAACAGCACGCCAACCTCTCCTTATGCAGTTCAGAATTGCTACGAGAACCTGCAAAAGATGGCAACCACCTATGGTTTCAACTTGCCGGACGGATCTAACGGTTCAACGTTGACTGGTCTTATGGCAGTTGAAAAGTACAAGGCTCAAGTCATCAATCCCCGTCCGGGTGGCGGACCAGCCATTGTGACCGGGCTCTGGAGCAACCATCCATACGGCGTCTGCACAGGCATGAAGCAGTTCAACCTGGGAGGCATCAGCCACACCGATCCGATTACCTTCGGCAAGTCGCCGACAATCGGAAACCTGATCGGCAGCTTCTTGCTCTACGGGCCGACCGCACCAATGGGAAATATCGTCAAAAGCCAGGTCTATCTCAAAATCCGCCAGATTCGCCCGGAGACAAGAGATGATGAAATTGACGCGCTCCTGTCAAGCTCCCCTATCCCGATGGGTCAAGTGCGATACATCTGGATGGATGACAATCGAGTCTTGAGAGTGTCTGCAAAGGCATCACTTCCGAGCTGGATCAAGGGAGATGCGATCTTCCCTGACGGAACCGGGCCCGAAGTAATGGCCGGTCCCATTACCGGCAATCGCAATTTCGTGAACATCGAGCAAGAGCAAGGTTATCCGAGCCCATGGGATTGCTTCGGCTCCGGACCGGATGAAGTCAGATCGATCATGAACTGGCGGCGCTCTTCCGGCTTCAATTGCTTGCAAGGCGTATTGCGCTTCAGCAACTGCGTGAGAGCCACTACCGATCCATGGGATTGCCCATGCTAAGCGGCAAGGACGCCTGCGTGCGCCCTTAAGCAAAAAGAGGTAACCTATAGCTTGTAGTTCGGTTCGCCTTACCTCCTGGATATTTGCGAACCGATTACGGAGCAGCGAGGTCCTTGAAAAATGCTTGTTGAAAAGAATCTTTTGACTCGCGAAAAGTTGCTGCTTGCAGGCGCCTTATTATGCGGAATCCTGCATGCAGACTCGGCTTTTGCGCAAGGGCAGACGAGCACGCAGCAGCCGAATCTCTTCAGGACAAGGCCGGTGTTAGGCCGATCTTCTACGCACCTTCCGGATGAATTCAAGACCGAAAAGCTCAGTCACGCCGTCGAGCTGCCAGAAGTGCCGCAGTACACAGGCAAAACAGTATTTATTTCAGGTCTCAGATATCCGAGGGATCGATCAGGCGCCCGCATAGTTATGACCCTTGGAGTTCAAGAACTCGATTCTGATATTCTCGAGTGGTATAAATCAGCATTGAAGTCCTATCGCTGGGTTTTAGCCCCGAGCGGACCGAACGACAAATATGTTTCTGCTGCAAAAAACAACAACACATTCACAGTTCAAATTTCGCCGTCCAAAACGCCCGGCTTCAGAACAATGATGATTCTCTCCTACAAATTCGGGATTTGATTGAGTGATAAAACGATCGATAATCTGTGCGCTGGCACTTCCTCTTGTATCCTCTCTGATTTCCATTCCGCATCACGCGAGCTTTGCGGCTGCTCCGCTTTCAACAAGCGCTCAACTTGACGCCATAGAGAAGAGAATCGAGGCCGATGAATTATCGGATGATGTTTATGCGCAGCTCGAGTCGATAATTACAAAAGAGCCGACCAATCCCAAGGCGCACCTCTATTTGGGCAACTGCTACGCCAAGCTGGGGCTGCCCGATCAGGCGATTGAAGAATTCAAGCTTGCCACCAAATACGGTCCTAACGAACCGAAGGCATTCGTAGAGCTAGTAAAACAGCAAATCAAATTCGGTCAAATCCCTGCGGCAATGACACTTTTGAATGAAGCGGGTCGCAAGTTCCCCAAAGATCCAGAGGTGCAGTTTCTCATCGCCTCGTCGCTTATAGCAAAAGGGAAGTGGGATGAAGGCGAATATGGTCTGAAAATGGCGATTGCCAAAAAGAAGAAAATTCTCGGACTGACTTCTGCACTTGCCGAAATCCGGCTTATGCAGGGAAATTTCGAAGAAGCGATAAAACTGGCCAAGGCCGATCTGGAAATCAAGCCCGCGTTTCCCATGGCCAACAGGATTTACGGCTTGGCACTGGCCAGCACCGGCAAATTCGAAGAATCAATTGCGCCGCTCAATATCGCCTATCAAGCAACTCCGTTCAAGCAAGGGCTGGCGGAAAACCTGTCGGCATGCGCCGCCTGGGCAGGCAAATGGCAAATCGCTCTGGAGCCTGCCATTATCGCCCTTGGTGCTACGGCTACTCTCGATTCCAATAATCCCAAGCAGAAAGCCAGGCTGTATGAGATTATGCGACACTGCACTGCCGACCAAATCGAGTTGGCAATCAAAGCAGCGACCATCAAAAGCGGCAAGCATCCTCCTGCAGCATTCTTCTTTGCTCTGGGTGATGTTCTCGACGGTGTCAATATGCGCAAGCTGGCAATGGAGCAGTATACGCGCGGTTTGCAAGAAGCACCGTCGTTTGGACGCGCCTGGTATCGCCTTGGAAAAGATCTGGAAATTTATTCCAGAGACTACGAGGCCGCATTGCGGTGCTATCAGAAGGCTCATGCCTTTAACGTGCAAGACCCTGAAATCGCCATGGCTATGTACAGTCTTTCCGACAAGCTGGCCAAGCGAAACAAAGACTGGGCCTGGAGATTGAAAGATGTTCTCAAACCGCAGCGTCCGGCACCGGCAGTTCCGGAAGCAGGAGCCACAGCCACTGTCGGCGCAACGAGGTGACACCGTATATGGTGACAACACCAAATCAGAAGCGTCTCAATTCCCTTTTGCTGGGCATTGTATTTTTGTCAGGCATTTGCTGTGAACCAGCTTCTGCTGAGCGTCCCCGACCGCAATCAGAGATACCGGTAGAAAAACAGCGGCTCCTTCCAGCCACAAAGAAAGTCGAAATGACGGGCGAAGTCGTCGATGCCTGGTGCTATGCATCGCAAGTAATGGGACCGGGCCGCGGGGAGAAACACAAAGCCTGCGCTCTTGCCTGCATACATGGTGGCGTGTCGGCAGGGATACTCGATGAGAAAACCGGCGAATTATTTGTCGCGGCCAAGCACAAAGGTTATACCGGGTGCAAAGATCTTCTTTTGCCCTTTGTCGCCAAACGAGTCACTGTCAAAGGTTGGATCGCCAGAAAGGGTGGATGCAATCTGATCAAAATTCAGGAAGTAAAATTGGCCAAGGCGGGAGAGAAAGGCAAATGAGTGCCGGCAATGGCGACATCGGCAATACGCGTACTTTACCCTCAATGTTCTACAAGGACCCCAGCCTCCTTGAAGAAATGAAGGAGATGATTTTTGCGCGAAGCTGGCAGCTAGTCACGGATGTAGACAGGCTGAAAGCACCCGGGCAAGTGGTACCGCATTCGGTGATGGAAGGTTTTTTGGATGAACCGATCATCATGACTCGTGATACCGACGACCAATTGCATTGCCTTTCCAACGTCTGCACGCACAGAGGCAATCTTCTGGTAGAAGGTGAATGCCATGCGCAATCGCTGCGTTGCCGCTATCACGGTCGCCGCTTTGCACTCGACGGTCAAATGGTGACTGCTCCAGGCTTTGAGGATGTTCCGGATTTTCCCAACGACTCCGATCATTTACAGTCAGTCCCTTTTGCAGCCTGGCGCAAGTTTCTCTTCGCGGCTCCCACGACTGACTCTCCTCTCTTTGCGCTCAGCGACTTGATGCAGCCGATGAGCGATCGATTGGATTTCTTGCCCATCGAAGAATATGTTTTCAGTCCGGGGCGCTCGCGTGATTATCTTGTCCGCGCCAATTGGGCATTGTACGTCGACAATTATCTGGAAGGCTTCCACATTCCATACGTTCATCCGGAGCTGGCTCAGGCACTGGATACCAAAGAGTATACAAACGAAATTTTTGACTACGCCAGCCTGCAAATCGGCGTGTCTTCGACAAGCGGAGAAGGCTTTGAAGACATACCGAAAGACTCTATTGATGCCGGACGAAACATCGCCGCCTACTACTACTTTTTGTTTCCCAACATGATGTTCAATTTCTATCCGTGGGGACTGTCAATCAACGTTGTCACTCCGCTGGCAGTAGACCGCACCAAAGTTTCATTCTTGAGCTATGTCTATGACGAATCCAAAATCGGATCAGGTGCCGGTGCAGCCCTTGACAAAGTAGAACGGGAGGACGAAGACATCGTTGAAAGAGTGCAACGTGGAATGAACTCCCGCTTTTACGACAGTGGGCGGTATTCTCCGAAGCATGAGGCAGGAGTGCATCACTTTCACGGTCTAATAAGAGAATTTCTGGGCATTGATTAAAATAGAGCAGACAGCACCAAAAGGAGAAGGCGATGTTTGACCGGCTCAAAAATGTGATGAAGGGGATGCTGGACAAAGGCGTATCGAAACTCGAAACTCCAGAAATACTCGCCCAGATGGGTGAAACCGAGCTGGAGAATCTGCTCAAGCAAATTAAGGAAGCAACAACAGAAGCGATAACTCGCGAAAAGATGATCCAGAAGCAGCAAGAGAAAAACCAGCAGGAACTTGAGCAATGGATGAAGCGAGCTGCTGTCGCCGTATCGCAGGACAATGACGAGATTGCCAAACAATGCCTGACCAAAAAGGTTGAGCTGGAGGCAAACGGCAAAGCTTTGCTGGCGCAACTCGATGAAGCGAAAACATCGAAAGACGCATTGAAAGAGAGATACGCAGAGATAGAAGAAAAACTGAGAGACTATCGCATCAAACAGAAAGGGCTTGTCGCGCGCGCGAAAGCCGGTGATGCGGTTGTGAATGCGCAAGACTTGATGTCTAATGCATCAGGAAAAAGCATGGATGCCATCGAAGAAAAAATTCGCATGAAAGAAGCTCGCGGCGAGGCTCTTACAGAGATGGCTCAAGAAGGCAAATTCAAAGACACGGAAAAACAGATGGACGTCGATTTCGAGCTTGCTGCTCTGAAAGCGCAAATGGAATCGAATACGCCTAAACTCATTGTCGAAGAAGTCGACCCGGACAAGAAAAAAGAATAGCTCAATTTTCTACTGAGATTCCGGCCCTTTCACAGGTTCCATAGCTTTCATACTGCCTGAGCTTCTCGGATTTACGGGAGCGTCGGCTTTGAGCAGATCGAAACGCGGCATTTCGATAGAACGCGTGAATTTGCGATCGTCTCTTACTTTGAGAATCTGGCTGACTGTGTCTTTGATGCCGGCGCAGATATTATCCAGAGGCAGGTCGTCGCCGTCATAACCAAACGGATCTTCGATGTCTTCGGCAATCAGCTCGATGCCTACCAGGAAGTAGGTGCTGATCATGACTAGAGGCATCAACCACCAGATGGAAAATTCCTGAGACAGATACCAGGGCATCGCCAGCAAGTTGAGGGCGATACCTTGGCGCATGAAAGCGCGGTACGAGATGGCAATCGGACTGTTCTTAATCCGCTCGCATGATCCTTGTATGTTCATTAGCTGCAGTGCATGACCATCCAACTGCAGTGTCATGATCGTGTCTACATGCCCATCTCTTCGCCATTGCAAAAGCAAATCGTAGATTTTGCCGGCGACGTGAAGTGGAATATTGCGCACTTCAGAGTCGCTTAGTGGTCCGACACCGGGCAGAGGTCGGCTGGGAACGGTATCGCGCAGGTGGTGCTTGAGCGCGTAGGAAAACGAAATGATCAATTCGCCGAAGCGCACTTTTTCGGAATTGCGAATGGTATCAAGCGCGCGAATCTTCAAGCAGATATTGCGCGAATCATTTACCAACTGCCCCCAGAGCTTTCGCCCTTCCCACCATCTTTCATATGCAGAATTGGTTCTAAAAACGAGCAGCAAACCAAGAATAATTCCCATTGAGGAGACCGAGCCGAACTCCTTGAACATATGGGTTGTGATCATCTTATCGGCTATCCAGTCGACAAGAAAAGCATACAGAGCCATACCTGCCACGTACAACCACACGCGTTTGAAGACGGGAATTCTGTGAGCCAGAACGAACGGTCGAGACCACATCTGCAGGGTGTAAGCAAAACCGGTTTTCTTCTCCGGCGGCAAAGCCGTCGTTGCATAACGGAACGCCATTTCCAGAGACTCGATATCTGTGGAGTGCTGTTCTGTGTTTTCGCCGTCAAATGCGTCAGGCACTATTACCTCCCGGTACGCGCCGTACCTGGACCTCTTATACTTTTCCCTGAAAGCCGCATTTTCCCTTATATCCGAGCTGCTTGCCAAGGAAATGCGCTTAAAAAATGTGCGACCGCCCCCTGCCCCAATAGAGCCGACGCCGAAAAGGCTCGACCCACTGGCGTTTTCAGCATCAAAAGGATGAGGAAGGTTTGTTAACTTTTGCCCATAGAGAAACCCCGGCACCTGAGGGGCCGGGGTCTATAGCTATCGATGCCACATTCTAATCAGCCGAAAAGCTGACCATGCAGCGTTACTTGAGGGTTTCTCTAGCCGTCTGGGGCACGGTAGCAACAATTTTGCCGCGAACGTGACGCATGGAGAGGCGAATCAGTGCATCGGGAATCTCTTCCAGCGTCACTGTTTCTTCCACCATTGGTTTGATTTGTCCCTTCGATGCCAGTGCACCAAATTCGATACCAATACGGGCCAGCTCATCCAGAGCGCTCTCGTCTTCCGACTGATAGGCGGAGCCCAGAGCTACTTCATGGATAGAAATTGCTTTTTTGAATTGTTCGAATTGGGTGAGGTCGGGCAAACCGGCAACGCAGGCGATAGCGCCGTTCAATGCCAGCATATCGAGAGAAGCGGTAGCATTCTCGGGCGAGACGGTATCAATAATGTAGTCGACACCCTTGCCTTCGGTTATCAATTTGACTTTGTCGCCGACGTTTTCAGCTTGATAGTCGATAACGTGCTCGGCACCCAGGTCTTTGACGAATTTTGCGTTGTGACGCGAGCAGGTGGCGATGATTTTGAGACCGGCAAGTCTGGCCAACTGAACGGAGAATCCGCCCACGCCGCCTGCTCCACCGTGAATCAAGATGGTTTTGCCGGACTGCACTTTGAGCTTTCTGTGCAGAGCCTGATAAGCCGTGAAACCAGCGCAAGGAAGGGCGGCAGCTTCGATGAAGGAGAGACCTTCAGGCATCCAGGCAAGCGCTCTCGATTTGGCGATGGCATATTGGCCGAAACCGCCGCGGCGAGAAAAATCGCCATGGAAATAAACTTGGTCGCCGTCCAGCCATTCGTCTACGTCCGGACCGAGGGCGTCGACAACGCCTGCGACATCCAGACCCAGTATTTGCGGATATTTCCAATCCGGCAAACCGGTGGCGGCTAATTTGTAATCGATTGGATTGAGACCGGCGGCATGGACGCGGACGCGCACTTCGCCAGGTCCCGGCTTCGGCAGATCGACTTCGGTGGCGTACAGGCTATCCGGAGTGCCCGGTCTATCAAGGACGAGTGCTTTCATTACCAGTTGAGACCCCATGTGTAGTAACGGCGGAGAGGTGGAAGTAGATTCGGTGTGTCGAGTATTCTAAAGGGCTGTCAGGCGAAGGCAAGGGAAAAGTGCCCTGAAACTTAGATTTCTCAACATTTTTACTTCTTAAGGCAAACGAGCTTTTGGCGAAAACCCGCATACGAGCTTGGTTTTAGAGAATCAGAGCGAAAGGCGTTCCAGATGATTCTCGATTACAAAACGACAATTGTTATTACAAATTGAACAGGCCCAGCCACTAAGATAAGCCCATGCGAAGTCTTAAGTTCGTTCCCTATAACCGCCTGGGCGTCACTGCCAACATCATTGTCGATTCGGTGCCGATTGAATCGACAGTGCTGACCCTCAGCCACTGGCCTGCGAGCGGCAGCCCACAGGAGCTGAAGGCGGACCTCTCCGCTGAAATTGTTTTCAACTTCCTGGAATCAGACTACCCGCGCCCCGACGCCGAAGCGATTTCCAACAATCACTTCGATGAAGATGGGCTCGTTGGGCTTTTCGCCCTGCTCAATCCACAAATAGCCGCCGAAGAAAAAGACTTCCTTATCGATGTGGCGACGGCAGGCGACTTCGGAACTTACAAAAATCGCGAGGCTGCGCACGTCGCTTTCGTGCTGCAGGCCTGGACTCAACCAGCTCAGTCCCCTCTCAACTCGGGCGTTTTTCAACGCCCGTACGACGAGGTGACAAGCATTCTCTATGAGGAACTCTTGCCTCGTTTCTCAAATTTATTTCAGCGAGTACACTTTCTCGAACAATACTGGAAAGACGAAGATGCCCTCTTAGAGTGGAGTGAAAACGCCATCGCCAGAGGCGAGATTGTAATAGAGGAGCATCCCGAGCTGGATTTTGCCATAGTCATATCGCCCGGCAGCAAGGAATGGGTGGCAGCTCGGCCGCGCCTTGCCGGTGCGCGGTGGACTCATCAAGTTTGCCACCAATACGCCGTTCACAATGCCACGAACTGCTCGCGCATCTTAGTCAGTGACGGCAAGCGACATGACTTTTACTATCGTTATGAAACCTGGGTAGAACTGGTGCAACGCAAACCCTTGAGCCGAATTGATCTGAAAGCGTTGGCCGCACGCTTGAATGCCGGTGAAAACAAAAAAATCTGGAGGGCCGAAGGCATCGAAGACATCGTTCCTCACTTGAGCGCCGACGCAAAGGCCACTACAAAATTAAGCACCGCTGCTGTCAAAGGAGCTTTTATGGAGTTCTTCAGTCTCTCCACTTAGCCCGCAATGGGTAGAATATTGGGGGAGCAGTGAAGCATGGCTGATAAGAATCCGAATTGGTTCAGCAAGGTTTTCGAACCGCAAACTGATTTCTACAAAATTCTCATTGATCAAGCGACAATGACGCTGCATGGGCTTGAGGCGCTTGAAAGCTGGCTTTTAGAGGGTGCCGACGAGCGATGCCAGACTGTAAGAGATTTCGAAAGTCAGGCAGACGAAATCAAACAAGACTTGCAACGGCGCCTTGTCGAATCGTTTGTCACTCCATTCGATCGCGAAGACATCTACGATCTCTCCACCCGCCTGGACGAAATCATCAATTCAGCTAAAGCAACGGCGCGCGAGATTGAGGCTTTCACAATGTCTCCTGAAGATGCCTACATGACACAGATGGCACGCACGCTCGTGGAAGGCGCGCGCTGCCTGGTCAATTCATTCACAACCATGAAAGAAAAGAATTTCTCAGAAGCGGAGGAGCAAGCCGCACTTGCACGCAAGTCGGAAAACAGACTTTCCAAACTTTACCGGCAAGCAATGAGAGAGCTTTTCTCCATCAATGATTTAAAACGCATCATGCGGACTGTTGAGGTCTATCGCAGCTTTGTAAACGCGGCCGAACACATTGACAGAGTGGGAGCGAAACTGCAGCACGTGATCATCAAGATCAGCTAGAAGACTCTGACAGAAAGACCAGGAAAATCCCTTGCATAACGAAACTTCCTACATTCTGCTCTTTGTCATACTCCTCTCTTCTCTTTTCGCCTACACCAATGGCTTCCAGGACGGAAGCACAGTGGCGGCATCCATCATCGGCTCCCGAACGCTGTCGCCCAAATACGCCGTTATCCTGATCAGCATATTCGAATTTGCCGGTGCTCTTCTAGGCGGCTCTGCAGTAGCCAGCACAGTCAAATCCATAGCGCGTTTTCCCAACAGTCCTGAAGTGCTTGCCTGGCTCGCTTGCGGCATGACTGCTGCAATCGGCTGGAATTTCCTCACCAAACAACTGGGTTTCCCCTCCAGTTCCACACATGCCATGGTCGGCGGATTGCTCGGAGCCATCGTCGCTGCAGGTGCGGGCACCGACTTGATCATCTGGGGAGAGTACCGCCACTTTGTAGACGCAACGGGTCTTGCAAAAGTGTTCGTCAGCCTCTTTCTCTCACCGCTGGTCGGTTTCACAGCCGGTTATTTGCTCTTCAAAGTGACGATGCTGCTCCTTCTCAAAGCTTCAACGCGCGTGAATCGCTGGCTTAAACTGGCTCAACTGCCGGCCCTGGCATTCGTTTCTTTCGGGCATGGCGCCAATGACACGCAAAAGGTTATGGGCGTCGTCGTTTTGGCGCTCAGCTCATCCGGCCTGCACCTTCCGGAAATTCCGCCCTGGGTGCGTGTTTTGACCGCCATTTCTATGATCTTAGGAATTATTTCTCTGGCACCGCGCATAGTGCGTAAAGTGGGCAGCAATATCTTTCGCCTTCGCCCCATTCACGGGTTTGTCACCCAAGCTGCTGCCGCTGCCGTGCTTGTCTACGCGTCAGCCACCGGCGGTCCTGTTTCCGCCTCGCAAGTAATTTCTTCCGCAGTCATGGGGGTGGGGACAGCGGAACGCCACAAAGGAGTGCATTGGCTGGTCGCCAAAGAAATGCTCATCGCCTGGTTCGTCACAATTCCAGGCGCGGCCTTGGCCTCAGCAGTGATTTATTTCCTGCTGTTCTCCACTTTCACGAAAATACTTTGACTATTCTTCTTTCGGGCGCCAGGTCTTTATCGACTTTCTGTTCTGGGACGGCGCTTCGGTTACATAGGTGCGTTTGCGGTATGCCGCTCGTTCCATCGAATTGACTGCGACTTCAAACAGCTTGGGCAAAAAATCTGTAAGACTCATTTCGTTGTCTGCGGCCAATTCTTTTGCTCGTTGAACCAAATCTTTGCTGATGTTCAGTTTCAAGAACACAAGATTGGGATCCTGGTTTTCAAAACCCTCGCGCTCTGAGCGTCCTCTGGGGGCTCTGTCGTCCGGGCGCGAAAATCTTCCACCCTCTGAGCGAGCCGGTCGCCCTTCGTATGAACGCTCACGAGATTTTCTTTCTTCGAAACCGGAGCGCGGCTTGCGATCTCCATAACCGCCTTCCGATGAACGGACTCTCGGCTTGCGGTCTTCGTATCCACCGCCTTCCGATGAACGGCCTCTCGGCTTGCGATCTTCGTATCCGCCACCTTCCGATGAACGGCTTCTCGGCTTGCGATCTTCGTATCCGCCACCTTCCGATGAACGGCCTCTCGGCTTGCGATCTTCGTATCCGCCACCTTCCGAGGAGCGACCATAAGTCTTTCTGCCTTCGCCTGCATACTTGCCGGAGCCGCTGCCATAGCTTCTTTTCTCGCCGCTGCCTTCGCCTTCGAAGCGGCGCTTGTATCCGCCTTCCTCTGAGCCGGACTGGGAGCGAAACTTCGGTTTGCCGGCAGCGCCAGCTCTTGGTTTACCACCGAACTTGCCGCCCGTCTTCGCGCCGAATTTGCCTCCCGGCTTGCTGCCACTGGCACTTGATTTGCCAAACCGGCCCTGGGGTTTGCCCCCACCGCCTGTTCGCTTCCCACCAGATGAGCTTCTCGGCTTCTTGTTGTCCATTGCTTTCGATAGTCCTTATATATGCAATTGCAGCTTATATGACAATACGGATATTTGCCAGACTCAAAAGTTCAGGTCAAGGGAAAACTTCACGCTTTTTCAGCGCCAGTGAAATTCTCGGACATTGCGTTCGGAGCGAACCACCACTCCGCCGGCCGGATGATATGTGGGCTGGTAAGCCTTTCGGGAGCCCGGATAGCCAGATTGATAGGCGCGGCGTCTGTCTGGCCGACTGCGCCTGGGAGCGGCTGACTTCGGCTTTGCCACCGCTGGCAATACCAGAGCTTTGGCTGTCGCTCTCAGTCCACCGTTGCCGTCTGTAAGAACCGGCTGCGCTGCCGCCGATGGAGCCGGCTGAGCAAGCGGTTGTAGTTGAGGCTGAGGTACCGGTTTGGCAATCGGCGCAGATTCCGGTTTTGCCTGCCAAACGGAAGTGTCTTCTTTCGGCTTCAACGGCTTCAACGGCTGCAACGCATAGGGTTGCTGCTTCACCGGCTCGGGAATTGGGCGAGGAGCGCGCGGTGCATATTTCGGCGTCAGTTTTCGTTCCAGATTTTGCTGTGCTTTCAAATCCTCGTCTGCTTTTTGCTTGGTCGAACTTGATTTTGCCACCATCTCACCGGCAGGCAATTTATGCACTTTGTAATAAGACGAATTGAAATCGCGGAAGATAGCCGCTGCTACTGTGCCGCCGGTCACCTTCTTGCCTATCGAAGCGCTGTGATCCTTATTGCCGGCCCAGACAGCAGTCACCATATCGGGAGTAAATCCTACAAACCAGAGGTCCGTGGAATTGTCGGACGTGCCCGTTTTTCCAGCAACCGCGCGGTCTTTCAGCTTCGCGGCAACACCGGTTCCTTTGGTCACCACATCTTCAAGAATTGAATTGAGTTCGAGAACGCAATGCGGATCGAACACGCGATGAAGATAGGGGTCATATTTATGCAGCACGTTTCTGCCGTCCAGTGATGTGATCATGCGAACGGTCCATGGTTCGACAGCCACTCCTGCTCTGGCGAACGTGCCGTAGGCGCCGGCCATTTCAATGGGCGAAACAGCAGCACTGCCAAGTGCAAGAGACAGGTTGGCTTGCAAGGGCGACTTGATACCGGCGTCTTGGGCGGCCATGATAATCGGCTGCATGCCGATTTGACGCGCGACTTTGACGGCGCAAACATTGCGTGACTGATAGAGCGCCTGCCGTACCGTTATTTTGCCGAGAAATTTGCCGTCATAGTTTTTTGGCGTGTAAGTGACACCACCGATCTGAGGCACTTCCAATTTAGAGTCATCGAGAAAACTTTCGCTGTCGAGAGCACCGTTTACAAATGCGGCCAGGTACACGAACGGTTTGAAAGAAGAACCGGCAGTATGCGGATTTGTGGCGCAATTCCATTGATTCTTCCAAAAATCGCCTGCACCGCCGACGAGGGCACGCACTGCTCCATTCGAAACCGCGCATGCCACTATGGCTCCTTCGTCAATTCCTCTGGGTGCGTGGTCAATTCCCTTTTTGATCGTCGCTTCAGCCAGGCGCTGCGCATCCTGATCGAGCGTAGTGTACACGCGAACTCCTCGTCCGATGCGGGTTGTATCGCCTTCGTCAGGCAGAAGAACTTTTACCATTTCGAGGACATATGAAATGTAATAGGGAAACTTGTCGAATGGTGTGGTATCAATAGTGGTGCGGCGCCCGCCAAACATTAGCGGCGTCATCATGGCAGTTTCGTATTGAGCCGGCGAGATATAGCCGTTGTCCGCCATCATTCCAAGCACTTGCTTCTGCCGCTTCAGCGCGTCAATTCTGTTTTTTTGATCTCCCAAAATAGACGGACTTTTGATAAGACCGGCAATAAACGCCGCCTCGGGCAACGTCAAAGCGTTGGCGTGTTTGCCGAAATAGGTCATGGCCGCCTGTTCTACGCCCCAGGCACCGTTGCCGAAGTAAATCTCGTTGAGATAAGCCTGTAAGATCTGCCACTTGCTGTAGCGGCATTCGATCATGAAAGCGAGCGCTGTTTCGGACAACTTGCGAATGAGAGTCCGCTTTTCTCCTTCATGGAAAAGGTTTTTCACGAGCTGTTGAGTGATTGTCGAGCCGCCCTCGACCATTCTTCCAGCTTTGATATTGGCGAGCATGGCGCGAGTTACGCCGATAAAACTGACGCCCGCATGTTCGAAAAACTGCCTGTCCTCGACAGCAACGACTGCCTGAGTCATCTGGCTGGAGACCTGGCTGAGAGGAACGATGCGATGCTTGACGCCGGGATTGACCGT